>FWWL01000154.1_pt1 | contig 82243 bp, 94 predicted proteins | sample 2228331 | NCBI WGS metagenome assembly FWWL01 (sample SAMEA103939775, study PRJEB20133) | metagenome | reverse complement strand
AAGAGCGGGCTATCTTTTCGATAACCTGCTCTTGTTCTTGATTTTTGGCCCTGCGCCTTAACTTAATGACATTGGCCACGTGGTAGCTCTTTTCTCCGGTAACAGGCAATCTCTTTTCATCCGACTTTGTCGTTTGGTCAACTCGGGAATCGGAACACATTCTTGTCATCCGACAAGAGTTCACAGAAATCACAGGTGAAGAACAAAAATGTAAGAGCTGATGAAACAGGATGAAAATTATTATTCATTACTAACGGACATTTTACGGCTTCCATAGATTCCCCGTATTTTTCCCGCAAATTAACTCTCCAATTCCGTACCCATACATTACCCCTCCCGCAATCCCAACGCGTCTAATTCCTCGGTGAAAACCGCACATAGGTCGCTGCTATCCTACGCAGGCATCTATCGGCCGTCTACTCGGCGTTAACCGTCAGACCGCAAATAAGTACGTGCAGCGGTTGCTAGGCATATCGAACTTTGCCTCCGCTCGTCAAACTTAAAATCCTGCAAAAAAATGAGTCGGACCAGTATGGTCCAACTCAACAACTTGTAGGTGGTGGCTGTTTCTCAGTATGATTTCATACCAGACCAGAACCAACCGGATTATTTTTTCTTATCAATGTAACTTAACAATATGATGATAAATGCTCCGAATGCGAAGAGAACTGAGAGAGATTGAAATAAGTCCATAAACAGACTCCTCCTTTCAAGAAGAGCTGTCCAACCGTCTACAAGTTGTATCTTAAATATATAATTATATGGTTATTAATGGAAGATTACAAAGTACTATTATTTCAACATTTTTTTCGATATCCGTAGACCCTGCGACAGGTGACTGCCGTAGGGGGTGACCCGCTGCTCGGCATTAGCGAAGATGAAGAGAAGTTCCTCAACCTTGTGAGCTTCTTTTGTTATAATAAAGAACAATAGAGGTGGTCACATGGGGACAAGGACAAGCATGCTCGCAGAGCTGCAAAATGACTGGGGACAATTGCTTAGAAAAGAGCAGGAGAAGCCCTATTATAAGGAGCTCCTTGAGCGCGTAGCGGAGCAGTATCGGGAACATGCCGTTTATCCGCCGCGGGATGACGTTTATCGGGCGCTTGAGTTGACTCCTTATGAAGATGTCAGAGTCGTTATTCTGGGTCAGGATCCTTATCATGGGGCTCATCAAGCGCACGGGCTCAGCTTCTCGGTGTTACCCGGCATTAAACTGCCGCCGTCGCTCAGAAATATATTCAAAGAGCTGCAAGACGATATCGGCTGTCCGATCCCCGATCATGGCTTCCTGGAACATTGGGCGAAGCAAGGGGTTCTCTTGTTGAACAGCGTGCTGACGGTTCGGCAGAGCTCGCCGAATTCTCACCGCAAGCTGGGCTGGGAATCTTACACGGATAAGATCATTAGTCTTCTGAACGATAGGGAAACGCCGGTTGCGTTCGTTCTATGGGGCAAGCCTGCACAGGATAAGGGGCGATACATCGATCAATCCAAGCACTTCGTCCTGAACTCGGTGCATCCAAGTCCGTTGTCTGCGTACGGGGGGTTCTGGGGCAGTAAGCCTTTCTCGCAGTGCAATGCTTTCCTAAGGGCGAACGGCTTGAACGAGATCGACTGGCGAATCCCGAAGCTCGAGGACGGGGGAGCATGAGTACGGCCAGGTGGCTTACGCCCACATCGGGTTATTTGGAAGGATACACGCACACCTTGAATCCTTACGTCGGATGTTCGTTCGGATGCTCCTATTGCTACGTGCGGCGTCTGCCGGTTGGGCTTTTCCGGAGCGAGCCGTGGGGAAGCTGGGTAGATTTGAAAAAAGCGGATCCGCGTAAGCTTCAGGGCGAATTGGCTAGAGCCAAAAAGAAAGGGTCCGTCTCCATCTTCTTCTCCTCCGCTACGGATCCTTACCAGCCTCTGGAGGTTAGCGCGAAAGTCACGCGTTCCCTGCTCGAGGTCATGGCGGATGAATCCCCCGACTTCGTTCTGCTGCAGACGAGAAGCCCGCTCGTCATCCGCGACATTGACGTTCTTCGGCGGTTGAAGGGGCGGTTGAGGGTCAGCGTGACCGTCGAGACGGACCTGGAGGATGTGAGGCGCGCGGTGACGCCTTCGGCGCCTCCGTTGGCCGCGCGGCTGAAGGCGTTACGGTTACTGAGGGATGCCGGAATTGACACGCAAGCAGCCGTATCGCCGATTCTGCCGCATTCTCCTGATTTTGCCCGGCTCATGGCGGACGCGGCTCCGCGGGTTGTCGTCGATGACTTCTTCAGCGGCGACGGGAGCGGCGGGCGGCGCAGCGAGCTTCTGGGCATGAGGCCGTTATATGAACAAAACGGATGGATCTCATGGTACGGTCCATCCGTTGCCGGGAAATTCGTTATTAGCTTGCTGGACTACATGCCGCGGGAAGCTATCGGGATTAGCGCCGAAGGCTTCTCCCCGCCAGACCGGAAGTGCTAATTAGCCGGGAAACGGTGCCGGAGGCTGAGCTTCCCCTAACACGGCCTTGTAGTTCGATGGGACGTAGGTAACGGCCTTCACTTCGGTAATCACTTGCGCGTACATTTTATTAGGATCAGGGAGAACGGCTCTATATTGAATGACGGCTTCGCCTTTCGCGAACTGAATGCCCGTGATTTCGATGCCGTATCCCGGATGCGGAGCCATCGCGGACACGGTAACGCGGGTAACGGCCGGCGATTCCTGTTCAGCGGTCAACTTCGCGTCGGTCAGGACCGAAGATTCAGGGGCGGGGGTCGGCTTTGCCGTTTCAATGAACTTGACCGTTTTAGCGATCATGGAAACGGCTTCGCCGCGGGTAATGCTCTGCTTAGGATAGAACTTCGTCTTGCTGTCCAAAGCGGCGATCTTGGCGATCAGCAATTTCTGGATGCTGTCCATGTAGCCTTGCGTAACTTGGTCGGCGTCTTTGACATCCATATAAATTTCGATCCAAGCATAATCGCCTTTGTGGCTCAGCGCGCCGTACAACCATTTGGCGAACTGTTCCTTGCTAACCTGGGCGGAAGGATTGATGTTTTTGGGAAGATCAAGCCCGTTGAACTGGGCGATGATGAAGTATTTCGCGTACGATGAGTCATCTTTGACCTTCGTGTAATAGTCGCTTGCTTTCGGTTCTTTAATGAAACGGATGTGGTCGATGTTCAAGCCGAGGCCTTTGACGATCAAGGTTACGGCGGTAGCCGCGTTTATGCTGCTGTTATAGCCGACATGTTTTTTTCCATCGACCTTGCCTTTGGCATAAACGGAACCGCTCAAAGCCATCGTAAAAACGGCAATCAGCATAAGCAACAGCAACGGTTTCTTCGAATATTTTGTCATCATGAATTTCCTCCATATGTGGTATAGAATTTCCCTATAGGTATCCTTTAGACGCAGCGGCTTTGGAAAATGTTGCGTACGATTCGACGATAAATTTTCCATCCAACTTCAATGATAACGACAAACAACCCCGGAAACGCTCCGGGGCTGTTTGTCGTGGGATTATATCCCTAAGATCAATATCCAGCTTTTACAACAATAACCAATAAGATGTAAAGCACTAACGCAATCGTAATTCCGGCTCCTATACCCGCAACAGGATAGCTCATACAATCACCACCGTAAGGGTTATTGTGATTGTTCATCACCCATTAGTTTATGTCCGGTTACATATAGGGACAGTACGAACGCACAGGCAATTGTTATTTCCACTAACGCACATAGGCTTCCGCTCAACGTAGATCATTCGTTTTCAACTTTACATGTCCGGAAAAAGAAAAGAGCAGGAGGGATGATCCCGCTGCTCTTCGTTCGTCGCTTATCGGCTGAACTGCCCTGCTTGCCCCGCCAGTTGCTGTTCGGCGATCTGTACTAAACGACGAGTGATATTACCCCCGATACGTCCGGTATCACGAGTAATCATGTTGCCGTAGTATCCGTCTTGCGGAATTTGAATGCCCAGCTCCTGGGCGGCCTCAAACTTCAACTGCTCAAGCGCCGCTTGCGCTTGTTGAACGACCAGCTGATTTGAACTGCGATTGTTGTTAGCCATGTATGTATCACCTCCGGTAACTGCCATATATTATGTTTCCTCAACTCCCGCCTTATACAAGCTCGTGAGGGGCATTTTCGTATATTTTTCTCTTCAAACGCACGAACATTGTACTCATATATTAGGCGGAAACAAATAAAATAGGAAAGGTAAATCGGAGCAGGGGGGAAATCGGATGGAGTATAGGAAGTTGGGAAATACCGGACTTAAGGTTAGCGAAATTAGCTTAGGGAGCTGGCTCACTTACGGAGGATACGTCGACAAACGCCAAGCTATGGCAACAATGGATAGGGCGTTTGAGCTTGGAATCAACTTTTTTGACACGGCCAACGTATATCGGCGGGGTGAATCCGAACAGGTTGTTGGAGAAGCGCTTGCCAAGTACCCGCGATCGTCTTACGTGCTGGCAACGAAAGTGAGGGGCCCCATGGGAGAACTTCCCAATGACCAGGGACTGTCCCGCAAGCACATCATAGAACAGTGTCATGCCTCCTTGAGGCGGTTAGGAGTGGAATATATTGACCTGTACTATTGCCATTATCCCGATGCGGACACATCTATGGAGGAGACATTGCGGGCCATGGACGACTTGGTTCGGCAGGGGAAAGTTCTCTATGTCGGAATCAGCAACATGTCCGCGAGGGAAATTTCCGATGCCGTATCCGATACAGCAAGGTTAGGGCTGCATCCGATCGCAGCGAATCAGCCGCTTTATAACATGTTCGCGAATGATATCGAGAAGGAAATCATCCCCTTGTGCAAACGGAACGGGATAGGGCAAGTGGTCTATTCTCCGCTCGCCCAGGGTGTTCTTTCCGGCAAATACCAGTCCATCGCAGAAGTTCCGCCATCCAGCAGGGCGTCCGACAAAGATGGTTATCAGGCAGTTCGGTCTTGGCTTAAGGAAGAATTCTTGCTCAAAGCGAGAAGGCTGCAGCTGTTAGCTGCCGAATTCGACCTTACTCTTTCCCAGCTGGCGTTAGCATGGACTCTTCGGTTTGCTAATGTATCCAGCGCGATCATCGGAGCGAGCCGTCCGGAACAGGTGGAAGAAAATGTCCGGGCGTCCGGGGTTAAGCTTAATGAAGAGCAATGGGCTTCTGTGCATTCGGCATTGAACCGTTAATAGGTAATTTTCGCGAACTCGGCAAAGGCATGAGAGAAAACGAAAAGAGCAGGAGGGAAAACCTCGCTGCTCTCTTTACCATTAATGCGATCATAATCTATCTTCGCTCTTTTATTTCCTGAAGGCTATCATACTTTTTATCATTATTCGTTCGATTCGCGAAAACTTTCCAGCGCTGCATTGCCTTCGCCTTGATCACCCGGATAGCCGCGCTCGATTCCTGCATGCAGCTCTCGATTTTCGTAGTCAAATCTGTTCGGAGGTCGCTGATCAATTCGCCAAGGCGAACTTTTACCCAACGATTCAACAAGAATAGGCGAACCATAAGGTCCTTCCGGAAACTCTTCCGCAATAAGGTCGTTGCGCTGGGACTCTACGGTAGCTAGATCGGTATACTGCCTCCGTTGCTCATTAATGAATCCGTCTTTGGACATTTTGGTCACCCCCTAAGTAGATTTTCACTAGGTTCCCCATAACATCCGGAAAAAATCCGGAAAAATTCCGGACTTAGCGAGAGAAAGGATAGAGAATGCGCGGCTTATCCTTTTAACCATTCATCAAAGCTTATATCTGACCATCCGGCAAGCGGTGTACCAGGAATGGGTGGAGTTTGGAGAAATGGGCGCAAGATGGAAGTTGGCTCTTCGGGCAGCCTAGGAACTATTTTAGGTTTTCGGTGAAGAGATAGATCCCCTATTAGTTTTTGACCGGTTCCCCATGCCATCACTTTTCCTTCTTTATCCATGCAAATGACCCCGTTTATGGGCCCAAGCCACTGCAAAGTCTCTTTTGACCAAACTTGCTTGTTATGAACAAAAGCTACCCAATTCATTTCGGTATCAAATAAAAACTGATCTCTATCAAGCCAAGCAACGTGATTGCAGTATCGGTCATATAATGGTTGGAGCATTGTTATGTATACCTCCGTTATTATGAAATATTAAATAAGACACGTATGCCGTTGGAATGATATCGGTTGGGGCATTGTTCCCACGTATTCGACTTAATTCTACATCAAAAGTCCCGATTTGACGATATCCATAAGATTATCTTGTTATTAAACTAAGATGGGGGACCGCTAGACGGGGTCTAATCAAATCAAAAAGAGCAGTGAGGTTATTCCTCCTGCTCTTCTGATGTCCAAAACTTATTTCCAATTAGCTTGTCCGGCCAATTGCTGTTCCGCGATTTGTACTAAGCGGCGCGTGATATTACCACCGATGCGTCCTGCGTCTCTAGTAATCAAATCTCCGTGATAACCATCCTTCGGGAATTGAATCCCGAGCTCCTGAGCTGCTTCATACTTCATTTGATCAAGTGCAGCCCGTGCTTGTTGGACAACGAGTTGATTGCGATCATTTGCCATGATTGTTCACCTCCACTATTTGACACGTATTATGCTTCCTCGAGTTCCCTCTTATACATAAACTTACCGGGTTATCTCGTCCGCCCTCAGTGCTACAATTAGTTGTAGAGGGGCGGGATTTTTTATGTTTATAACGCCAATGCTGCTTGAGAAAAAAGAAACTCCATTTGATGACGATCGGTACATATTCGAGCCGAAAATCAACGGACACCGTCTGATTCTTTCGATGGAAAAAGGAATTGTCCGACTCTTCACGCGCCATAATAACGAAGTTACAAGCCAATATCCAGAACTGCACAACGTACCTGTAGACGATAACTCCGATATTGTTCTTGACGGAGAGGTCGCATGCATTAATCCGGAAACAGGTTCTATAGATTTCGAAATGATCATGGAACGGTTTAAGATGAAGAAACCAATGGGAATACAAGAAGCGGTTATACGCCAACCGGTTCATTTTTTCGTCTTTGACATCCTCAGATATAAGGGCGAGGATTTAAGGGATTTGACACTCGTCGAGCGAAAGAAAATACTCGAACAGGTATTGACCTCAAATCGTTATATTAGCCCGCTAATGAGAGTTGATGATATTGGAGTTTCTTTGTTTGATGCGATTAGAGAAAAGAAACTTGAGGGAATTGTCGCGAAAAAGAAAGTCAGTAAGTATGTTGGCAGGCGCGACGCAAATTGGTTAAAGATAATAAATTATACCTATGCGGAAGTCCAAATTGCAGGATACCGTAAAAATCAATTCGGGTGGCTGATGCAACATCATGGCAAGGCAATTGGGATTCTTGAACTGGCTGTTCCATCAGCTCACAAGCAGGCGTTTAACGGAATAGCAAAAACAATAGTCACTGGTGAGGACCGGAATTTTGTCTATGTGGAGCCGGTAATTAAAGCGAAGGTAAGGTTTCGGAACTTCTATAGGTCGGGTTTATTAAGGACCCCTGAATTTGTTGAATTTGTAGTTTGATGAAAATCTCATTGGGATTTATCCCAAGGGGATTTTTTTGTATTTAAACGATTTAGGAATAATTTATGTATTGATGGGAACATTAGTTCGTAGTATGATGGGAACAAACGTTCGAATCGAGGTGGTGAGATTTGAAGACGGCAACGAAGAAGCAATTGAACATTTTAGACGAGATCAAAGCCACAGGAGAGTGGGGATCATGCCGGAGAAATACATCGGCAGGATAGTTGAGATTATCTACGAAGGTAAAGACGGGCAGATCACTCAACGTATAATTCGTGTGCGTAGAATCCAAGACGAGAAGGTGGCGGCGTACGATATTCAGAAACGAGCGCCCCGCTTATTTGAGATTGCGCGGATTTTGGCTGCGCGGCTGGTGACGCGCAATGCGTCCTAAGCGCACAATTTTTCTAATTGACGGGCAATCCTTTTACGCATCAGTCGAAAAGGCTGCTCACCCTGAATATAAGGATCGCCCTGTTGCAGTGGCGGGAGATCCAGCCCGCCGTTCGGGTATAATCCTAGCGGCTTGCCCGCTTGCAAAAGCGAAAGGCGTCACGACCGCCGAGCGACTTGGTGAAGCAATTGGTAAATGCCCCGATTTGGTTATTATCCGCCCCAGAATGCAAACGTATATCACTGTTTCCCTTTTGATAACCGAGATTTTTGAATCATTCACGGAACTTGTAGAACCGTACAGCGTCGATGAGCAGTTCCTGGATGTGACAGGTTCAATTAGGCATTTCGGACCTCCCGAAAAAATGGCCCAAGAGATCCAGCATAAAGTGCAACTATCAACTGGGGTATGGTCGCGGGTTGGTATTGGTCCAACAAAAATACTCGCAAAAATGGCAACTGATAATTTCGCGAAAAAGAGCGAGTCTGGCATCTTCGAGTTATCTTCCGACAAAATACAATCGGAATTGTGGCCGCTGCACGTAAGCAAAATGTTTATGGTCGCGGGAAGAATGACAAACCATTTCGTGAATATGGGACTCAGCACAATTGGGCAAATTGCGCAGATGCCGTTAGGTGAGTTTAAGAAGCGAATGCGGCAAAAGATGGGGCGTCAAAGCGACATCCAGGCGGAGTATTACTGGCAGACGGCTAACGGGATCGATCCCAGTCCGGTAGTTGCCATGACGAGACCCGAACAAAAGGCAATCGGACACGGAATGACGCTCCCTTATGACTATCGAAAGTTCGAGGAGATCGAAGTCGTACTGCTGGAACTAGCCGAGGAAGTATGCCGGAGAAGCCGGTCAAAGGGCTATCAAGGGCGCGTTCTATCTGTTGGATGTCAAGGGGCGGACTTTGACCGGCCAACAGGATTTTACAGGCAAATGACTCTGCCGGATCCGACCAACATCACGCACGACATAGCCATTGCCGCATGCCGGTTGTTCCGGGAGCATTGGAACGGACTTCCCGTCCGAAAATTAGCGATAAATCTTACTCAGCTTTCCGATGATTCCGCTTATCAGTTAACCCTATTCGACGACCGTGAGAAACTGAGGGAAGTGGAGAAGGCAACGGACGGAATTAAAAACCGATTTGGATCTGCATCTATAGTGAGAGCTTCATCATTGTTACGATCCGGCCAAGCAAGTGAAAGGGCGATTAAAATCGGAGGGCATTACAAATGAGCAAACTTGACGGGAACGAACGATGGAAATCGAAAATGCTGCTCCCGGAACATCATGAGCAGTATCAAGCGCGAAATGAGAAGCCTAAAAACAACAGGCCGACGCAAGACGAGTTGACCATGATTAGGGACTCCGTTCTTTTGCCCTTTATGGTTATTATGGCAAATAACAGCGTCCTGGAAATCCAAAATTCAAAGAATGTATTAAGGTCATTGATCGAAAATTTTCTTCAGCTCTTTTTGAACAAAGTGAGGGAGGATCAAACCAGAATAAATCGGGAGCTAAGCAGGCGCAATATAAAGGTACACAAAGACGAAGAGGTAGATTTGGTTATGTATTATAAATATTATTGCAGGGGGTATAGCGAGAGGTTCGGGATTATGCGGGAAGTAGTGAGATCGGAAATAAGTGTACGACTTAAAAAATATGCTTACGAGCTAATGAGTCAGTCCAACGAAAAACCCCGTCCAGATAAATGACGGGGTTGTCCGATCGAACATGCCGGAACATTGCACCGGATCCGGAAGAAGATTGTCATACGAGCAGTACCGGGAAGCTGAAGGCCAATTACAGTTATCGATGTGAGGCGATGCCTGACGGGTTCAATCAAAATAAAAAGGAAAAGGACAATAATGCGACAGAGGCGTTAAATAAGAAATCCGGCCAAGTTTTAGATTTCGCGAAGCTGAATGCTCTATAAGCAGAAATAACAAGTATGACAAGCACTGATAACTGAATCAAGAAACTAGGGATGTACATGGCTGTCTCCTCCTGAAGTTGAGTTTTCAGAATTTATTCTATTCATTATTTCTCAACTTTGTACGGGCAGCCGAACACGCCGTGAGTCAAGTCTGATGAACGGTCGGACATGGGATGAAGTACATGGTGAATTAGCGCCAATTGAAACCGGTTTTAATGTCCGCGCCGTGTCCCATGATATTACCTCCTGCCTGTACGCTGATGCCCTGACTATCAAGGTGGCCTCCGGTTTTCACACCGACACCATAATTCCCGCCGATTTGTCCGCCGGCTTTCGCTTCCAATAAGTGTTCGCCGCCGATGTTGGCGCCGGCATGGAATCCAACGCCATAGTCTCCTCCGATGTTAGTACCAGCGTGAATCCCAAGTCCTTGACCGCCTCCCATATGGGTGTGGCCGTGGAGGCCTGCGCCATAATTTCCAATATTGCCATAAGCATTGAAGCCAATGCCGTGGACACCTGGTTGACTCCAATATTGTGCTGGGTAATAGGCCGATGGGTTATAGAGCGCTGGATGGTAATCCATTTGGTATGGAGGTTGATAAACGTACGGACCAGGGGCTCGAAAATAACCAAGCGGATACAAGTAAGGATAAGGATAAACATTCATATAGAAAACCCCCATTAAGATGATGATTTAGCCTATTCAGTTCGATCGATCGTGACACTTGCCCCTGATTAATTGGGCATTAGCCCGATGTAGCTTGTCCGAAATGCGTCATATGAAAGAGTCCAAACCAAATGAATAATACCGGTAAAGATCCATTGAAAAAGGAGCAGCCTAAGCTGCCCCCCCCCCCACTTAAATTTCATTCATCATAGAGAGCGCAAGTACTACAATGACGATTAGTGCTATAACAATGGATAGCACAACTTTCCTCGATTTTTTATTCTCAACCTGAGGGATTTCATCCTCAGATCGAATTGTTGGAAGACCGCAATATTTGCAGAATAGAACGCCATCATTGAATTTCTCATTGCATTTTGAACAAAATTTCTCCGCCATTTCACATCACCCGCTATCTTATGGATTTTGTAAAAAAAGCACTTTATATTTATATGTATGAATGCAACTAACAATGCTGCCAGATTTCCTGCTGAAACATCGTCTGCTGGACCCAACATTAATGATGAATAGAATTATTACCATAAATAAAAAGGGTCAAAAAGAAAAGAAGCCTTATAAATCAAGGCTTCTCGGATTTAAGAGTATGGTGATCTGAACAGGGATCGAACCTGTGACCCCCACCCTGTCAAAGTAGGTAGTGGCTTATTTTTGGTTATCGTAAAGTGCATTTAAGTCTTTATTTATAAGGGTTTTTACTATTGCTATATTAAACTTTATCGCCGTTTGTAAAGAATTTGCGGCAATTTTTGCGGCAGTTTTGCGGCAGGCTATTTGATCCTTACCAATCGTGGCGGATCGACTTGAATAGGTTCTGATGGTTCAGCTGGCGCGTTATGATTGCGCGCAAACTTATCGAATTTTCCAGTCGTTCGTGATTTAACTTTTTTCGTCACGTGGACGTAAATGTCCGTTGTCGTGGAAAGTCTGGAATGCCCCAAGCGCTTCTGGATCGCCATGAGCAGTGGATCGATTTGCCCCTCGGTTTCATCCTCAATGAGCAGCGTTCCCATACTGTGACGCAATCCGTGGAACTTAATATACCTTAGACCGCGACGGCCGCAGAAGCGCTCCCACCAACGGGAAGGGTGCTTATAGTAATAAGGTTTTCCTGTCCCGTTGTGAAAAACAAACTGACGATCCTCGCCAATCCATTTATCCCCCAAGGTTTCCTTCTCTTCTTCCCATTCCTCTCGGAACAGTTTCAGTTCATCCATGTACCATTCCGGCATATCGACATTACGGATAGAACTAAGCGATTTAGGATCCTTCTCAACAGCAGCGCCGTTCTCAGTCAAAGGGATGTTATTTTCAATTGAAAGGCTATGGTCATCTAAGAACACTGACGTCCATTCTAAACCCACAAGCTCACCGCGTCGGAAACCGCCGATCATAGACCCTAAGATGAAGAGCCGCCATTTCCTAGACTCCTTATAAAGAGCGTCAACGACGGCCTGGGCTTCTTCCTCGTTGTAGTATTGTGGATTCTTCTTCTGGGCTGCCAGCTTCAGTTTTTTCGCTTCGTTATCCGGAGTAGGCTTCTTTATTCCGATCATTGGATTCGAAGCGATCATACGCCATTCCGTGGCTCTTGTGAGGATGTTCTTGAGAACTCGGTAAATATAACCGATCGTACCGAAATCTAATGCTTTTTGTTCTGTGACCGGTCCATGAGCAGTGCTAACTACTGGCATAATATGCCGTTCTCCTGAAGAGACCGGTATCACTTCGAAGAATATATAACATCCTACATCTGCAGATGTTAAAGTATATTTCTCCGTCGTAGCCTGGAGGATAACTTGCTTATCCGAACCATCTTTTTCTAAGCCGCGATACCAATTAAGTACGGGCTGCGCGTCCGGTTTGAACTCTTCTAGTTTATAAAACCCGGTGAGTGTAAGGCCTGTCTGTGCGGATCCATTTACTATAGGCTTTGATACATCGTTATAAGCGTCGATAATTTCAATATGCTCATCGGTTTGTTTCTTATGCATATTCCCACTCTTACGCGCTCCAGGCTTTTCTAGATCCTTTAGAAATTCGAGTATAAGTCCGGGTTTAATCTGATCGAGTTTCATATGGCCAAATTTCGGTATCAGTCGGGAATCAATGTGCCCATTATAAACATCAAGAGTTGTCGGTGATAAGTTTGACTTAGCATAGCTGTCCCGCCATAACTCAATAAATTCTTTGAACGTCCTTTTCCCGGGTGTTATATACTCCCCGGTCTCCAGCTCCTGCTTGAACTTCGCATACTCGAAATCAAGATAGTCCTGAAGCTTCTTCGGACTCATCTTCTCCGTTACTTCGATCGTCTTATATCGCCGGTCGTATTTATTGTCTGAGCCTTTCCCCATACTCACGGTGAATTCCCATGAGTTCTCCCCGCGTTGGCGCATATTGGCCATATGCTATTCTCCTTCCTTTAATCGAGTTTAGATTCTTCTAAGTATTGTAAGGCTCCCGTATCGCCTCGGTTCAATCGTCCCAAGAATGGCGGAATGAGATGCTTAGATATTGCTGCAGCCAGCTTGTCCGCGGGGATGAAAATCGTATACAAGGATGTCATCTCTTCTTGATTATCTCTCGTTTTATGGGGAGCAGGATCTTTGTTCGTTCTATCTTCATTTCTTAACAAAACGTTTATCCCTCTCACGTTTCTGAGAATCAATCCACTTAATAAAGTCAATCTTATTTATGCGTTTTGACTTTCCGACTGCGAAATTTGGAAGTCCTCCATATTCGGGATTAATTCGAATCAACTCATATACTCGTTGTCGACTAACTGAAAGATGGTCTGCAATTTGCTGAGGGGTTAATACGTCCGGAAGGTTATCGAATCCTTTGTGGGCACTTGCTGTAATTGGTTTCTGGAAGTTAACAACGCTCTCCTTGCCTCTATTTTCTAGTGCATTTATCACTGCCTCAGTGATTGAAGCTATGAGCTGGTCTGTAATTTCAATGGATAAATTGCAGTTGATGGTTATCTTTTGATCTTTTGACATTTAATCGATCCCCTTCGGTGCGTATTTAGGAAACATGATCTTTAACATGTCGAGGATTTGATCACGGTCTGGATCGGATAGATTACCACAAAAGATTGGTTGCCATGCTTCCGGTTGCCATATCTTTCACTTCGGGTAGATCACTGATAAATTGAAAAACATCATCATCAAGCGCTTCCTTTATATGTTCTGCTTGAGCAAAAGGTAGGCTGTCTAAATACGATTTGAATTCAGAAGAATGCAGTAAAAAGTATATATGTCCAACCTCAGATTTTTCGTTAAAAGTTAAAGTTAATTCCCCCTCAAGTGATTTTTCAAAAATAGCGTATTCTGCTTGTACTTTAGCTTGAATTGTCAGGTTGTATTCTCTGATTATTTCAACAGCATTTCCTTCATCATCCCCGTGAACTTTTTCGTCTGTTTCCTCAATAGTAAAAGAGTAATCTGTTTTGATATGTGCGAAAGAAAATATTGCTCCGGGTGAAACGCCTAACAATTCGCACAAAGCGTCCAAGGTATCAAACTGAATCCCTTTTCCGTTTTCGTTTACTAACGCCGAAATTGTAGTTCGCGATAATCCTGTTTTGTCAGCAACATCTTGTATGGACATTTTGCGCTCTGCCATTAATACGGCCAAATTGCACTTTATCATCATTGATCCCTCCAATATACATTATAACGTCTTTATTGAATAAAACAATCAGACTATTGATCATTTCATATTGACAATAGCTACTTATTGATATACCGTTGTTATAGCGAAATAAACAATAGTCTGGTTATTTCGATTATTAAGTTGATCACCAGGGGAGTGATAATGAATGATTGCAAAAGTAAAAACCACTCAGCTCAACGAATTGATGTTCCGGAAAGGCTGGACGCGTCGTCAACTGGCTACATCAGCTGGGATCGGTGAAGTGACCGCTCAGCAAGTATGTAACGGGAAGCGCAATCCGTCAGCTCCAGTAGCTCGAAAGATTGTAGACGCATTGGGAGTCGAGTTTGACGAAGTATTCGATCTTGTTTCAGCTAGTGGTTAAGGGGAAGTTCGGTTTAATGAAGCTGTACGGTATCGCAATCGACGGCCGGTTGTACGTCCGAACCGTTCAAGGGAATCTAATTGATCTGCGGCTCCTAGCTGCCGAATGAAAGGAGGGTACGCAATGCGGGAGGATTCGATTCAAAGATTAACGCGTTTCCTATTGCAGTCAGCAAGGGAGATGTGCCGAAACAGCGATATCCAGGAGAAGCAGATTCGAGTATTGCAGTTGGAACTTGAAAAATTACAAACGGCACACGATGAGTCATTCTCTAGGATCGATGAAGGTTTCCGAGATGAAATTTTTCAGTTAAACGGAATCCCGGAAATTGACGATGACGGCAATCATAGCTGTGATCGAGCAAACGACATACTTAGTAAATTCATCTACGACGGTGAGTCGGAACTGGATTCGTGTTTGAAGGAGTTTTATAACGAGCTGGGCCTTATTCATAAAGACATCGATTGAGGAAGCGAATTGCTTGACGGCGGAACGACTATGGAGGAGGAATCACCTTGACAACTAAACATTTCATCAAACCGAATGAAATCACAATTCGCGCAGCTCGGATAAACGTTGGCTTGTCGCCTGCAGATGTAGAGCGGGAGACCGGTATCCGACCCGGTTGGTTGGAGCGAATCGAGCTCAATTGCGGGGATATCACCTATGGTACGGCTCTTAAGTTGGTCAAGCTCTATGGCAGACGTTTTGACGATATCTTTTGGGGAAGAGAGTCCGACTATCATCGTTTGTGGAGAGAGCGAACATTAACCGTTAATACCGCTACGAACGGAGTTGCTGTTGGATGAATGTACACTCCAGGAAAGCGATTTGGCTAGCCGTTGATAGCGAGCACGGGCCGCGACTGGTAGAGATAGCAAGAGAGCATATAGCCCTCACGAAAGAGCTCATCATGCCACATCCAAACGGTGACGCACGTTGGGGAATGGATACGTCTCACGATGTCATTCGCTTCCGGATCGCACAGCTTCGCGAAGAGCGAGATGCAATCATAAGTCAATTCGAGGAGGACATCGCAAATGCAAACGACGATCAATCACCCAGTAACTGAGGACAACGATGAACTTCCTTTTTCAGCCGAATTTGTGGCAATGCTTGTCTCCGAGGGTAGGACGAAGGCGATGTTTCAGTTTGCCTTGGAATTTCTCAACTCCGATGAAGCGTTCGCAGGATCGGATTGGGCTCCAGAGGAACAGGAGGAGCGCAGGGAAAATGTAATTGCTCGCGTAAAGCACCAACTCGGCGAAGCAATTCAGGCTCAACATAGTCATTGCGGTCAGCCGCTTGCCGTTCGTGGTACTTACGATCTAGAAACACAGCGCCATGGTCTGCTGATCCGGTGTAACTGTTGTGGGACCGCGACGATCATTGAGGAGAAATCTGAACACATCCATTAAGCTTTTACAACATGCTTATACAAACACAGGAGGTAGTCCAAATGGCAATCGAAAAAATTACACTCGAAGTAAAAGAAGTCTCGGCCTTAATAGGCGTATCTCAAACGACGATTTACGCGATGGTTAGAGAGGGTCAGATTCCGTTTCGAAAAATTCGCGGGCGGATTCTCTTCAGTCGTGAAGTTATTGAGGCGTGGGTCAGAGGCGAAACGGCGTAACAAAGCTCAACCGTAGTTAATGAATTAGCCGCTTGCGGCTAGGAGGTACTCAGACATGACATACGTTAGACCCGCCATAAGGCGAGCGCGAGCAATGAATGACTATGGTTCCTCTTCAGTGAGGAGGTATCGGAAATATGCCCAGTACAAAGCTAATTAATATGAGTGATGTGATGCGGAAGCCGGCTGTGAACGCCGTAAAAGAGGGACCCGCACAAGTAGAACTCTATATCTATGACGCTGTGCAGATTATGGCTGAGATCAGCCATTACGCCCGTGAGATGGTATGGCAGGCAAAGTTAGCACTTCTAATCGACTTGCTCGTCCCGCTTCTACAGCCTATTGAGAAGCACTGGAGGAACAATGGTAGTAGGGTAAACGCTAGGGTGATATTCCACCCGTTAACGGGTGAGCCTGGTATTCAAATCACAGAACCCGCTACGGGGTCTAAACGAACTATTTACGGACGGAAGGGTGACGGGTCTTGCAATCATCAAATGACGTAGCAAAGCAGTTTGCAAACCCGTTCCTGGAAGAAAGAGATCTAGTTATAGCGTTTGGTAAAGGTCGAACAGATACCAACTGGAAGAACGACTATGTGACTTGGACGGAGTTTGTAAAACGGCTTCGAAATGTGCGAAGGACTGAGGAGTATTTGGCTCAGTACGAGCTCATGACAGATGCACAGAAAGGGCAAGTCAAAGATGGGCCAGCATTCGTCGGCGGCTCTGTCAGGGCTGGCCGGCGTGTAAAAGGGAACATTGATACACGCAGCCTGATTACTCTGGATGTAGATCATGCCGATGAGAATTTTATATTTAATACGGATCTCTTTATTGGTGGACAGGCCTACTTGATCTATTCGACGCACAGTCATCGGCCAGAGAAACCAAAATACCGGTTAGTAGCTCCATCTTCTCGTGAATTGTCACCCGACGAGTGTACAGCTGTTTCTCGTAAGTTGGCCGCTATATTAGGAATGGAATATTTCGATAAGACAACCTTTGATGTCAATCGACTCATGTACTTACCTAGTTGTTCTAGAGATGCGGACCCGGTATTGATAGAATCCATTGGCCCTCCCATCGATGTCGACAAACTACTCGGAGAGTATGAAGACTGGCGGGACATTTCCCAATGGCCGCGACACCCGAGTGAAGCCGGCAACGTCGCTCGAGCGCATGGCAAGCTTAGTGACCCACGTGAGAAGGATGGGGACATCGGGAGGTTTAATCGGGCTTATAGCTTGGAAGAGGCAATAGAGGTACTCATTCCGGGTGTCTATCTGCCGACTGATCATTCTGATCGTTGGACATACGCAGGGGGGACATCCTACGGCGGCATGCGGACATATCCGGATGGCCACATGTACTCAGAGCATCAGTCCGACCCGGCGAACAACGGACGTTGCCATAACGCTTATGATATGGTGCGTATACACAAGTTTGGGCATCTGGACGAGGAAGTAAGCAAGCATACGAATGAAATGAAGTATCCGAGCCAGACAGCTATGCGGGAGTTCGCGGCTGCAGATCCGCTCGTCCGTCAGTTGGCTATGGCACAATTAGCGGTCGAATTCAGCGAACCGATGGGGGCAGTTGTGGATCCGGATGAGGATGGTCAGGGTCAGTCCTGGATGCACCTTCTCGAGACGGACAAGAAGGACTCCTCGAAGATCCTACCAACGTCTGCCAACGTGGAGATCATTCTGAAACATGGACCGTTTCGGGAAGTGTTGGCTTACGATGAGTTTCTGAATGCAGAAGTTATTCGCCGGCGGCTACCGTGGCGGGAGCGGAAGCGTTTAGACAAGGACTACGAGTCATGGTTGGGCGATGATGACAGTCGGATGCAGCACTATTTCGGCAAAGTGTACCGGATCAACTCCAAGGCAGCCATAATGAATGCATTTAAAGAGGTTACGCATCAACGTGAGTTTCATCCAGTTAAGGAGTATCTGTTCTCCCAGGTATGGGACGGCATTATGCGGCTCGACACCCTCTTTATATATTACCTTGGTGCGGATGACAATCTGTATGTACGGGCCGTTACCCGAAAGATGTTCGTAGCTGCCGTGTGCAGGATCTTGAATCCGGGGTGCAAGTTCGACTATATGCTCGTCCTGGTAGGTCCGCAGGGAGCCGGGAAGAGTACGATCCTGCAGAAGATGGGGCGCCAGTGGTTCAGCGACAGCTAGAAGACATTCGACAGCAAAGAAGCCGGCGAGCATATGCAGAGCGCGTGGATCTTCGAGATCGGGGAGCTCGCAGCAATGAAGAAGGCCGCCGTCGAAGAGATCAAAGCATTTATCACGAAGCCTAGTGACAAGTATAGAGTAGCTTTTGACCGGGTTGTATCAGAGTTCCCGCGGAAGTGCGTCTTCTTCGGAACCACTAATAACCGAGACTTCTTAAAAGACACAACAGGGAATCGTCGCTTCTGGCCCGTTGACGTTGACCCGAGTAAGAGGGTGAAAAGTGTGTTCGAGGATCTGACTGAGTACGAAGTCGGACAGATCTGGGCGGAGGCGCTGCACTATCAGCGCCAGGGAGAGCCCTTGAAGCTTTCAGATGAGCTTGAAACGATGGCTTACGCTGTTCAAGCAGATCATATGGAGGAGGATCCACGATTCGGACTGATCGCTGATTACCTGGATAAGCCGTTAACGGATAACTGGGAAGGCCTAGATTTTTACGAGCGCCGCGGTTACTTAGAGATGCCGACAGGGAACAAACGCCGTAACCGTGTATGCGCCTCCGAGATATGGGTGGAATGCTTGGGGAATCATAAGGGATCCATGAAGACGTGGGAAGCAAGAGATATCCTTAATATCGTCAGGAAGATGCCTGGATGGGTTGAACGGCAAGGTCGCGCTAAGGTCAGAGGGTACGGACTTCAAACTGTTTTTGAGCGGTATCAGTAACGGTAACAGTAAGGTAACAGTAAGGTATCAGTAAAAATTTTACAGGGTAACAGCAGTAACAGTAAAAGTAACAGTAAAAATTATCTTACTGATACCGAGAAATCCTATACCGCGTAAGGGTTTCCGGTAATCGGTATCAGTAGTAACAGTAAAAATTAAATTTAAAGATGAAATGGTATTTAGGTTGTAGAGCATATGCAAATGTATAACCTCAGCAACCTAAAAGCTATTTCATATACACGTAAGAAAAATACTGTTCTACTGTCCCAACTGAGAATTCGAGGAGTTGAGGAAAATGAAGAGCATACGTAGAAGTAAGGACGAAGAGGGTATTCCGATCCTCCTGGCGATTGCAGATGGGGAGGGCCGCTTGTCAGCCTGGTGCCCGTATTGCGCCAAAATGCATCATCATGGTCAGGGTGATGGTCACAGGGTAGCTCATTGCAACGATCCGGGTTCACCATTTCAAAAGACGGGATACATTTTGAAGACCCCGGTAGGTTAAGGAGGGATTAAATGCAACCGATTAAGATGGCGGCATGTGGCTTGCTTCTGACGTTTACATTCGCCCGGCTGTTCTGGGCAATAGTATGGCCGCTTCAAGGTGTGGAGCTGCTGGCCATCACTCATAACTCTACCTGGCTTGCCTTTGACATTCTCGTACTGATGACACTCTACCGTGAGGAAGTAAAGGTGTACTGGGAGTTGAACTCCCGAAGACCTGGAAAGTAAATGACTGAGCCGTTAACCTGTCAAAACCTGTCACGCAGAACCTGAGAAAACCTGAGGTTGATGTTAAGAAATGTTGAGTATCCGGCTTTTTCGGCCGCCTTAAAAAGAGGTCGAGAAGTAGCTGATAACTTGTCACGAGAACCCAACAAAACTTGACATATGGAACCTCATAAAACCTCACTTCAGATACAGGAGAGGAGTTGATGCCATTCGGAAGAAACCTAAGAAAACCTAAGATCCGACCAGGTCTCGTGTCAACTGTATACCGACATTTCTGACACCCTAAAAAGAGGTGTCCCCCTAACTTTCCCTAACAGTTCTAACATCCTAAAAAGGGAAGTATTCGGCACTTTCGGCAGCCTTAAAAGGGGTCCATTGTGCTAACAATTGCTAACGTCTCGAATGGTTAAACCCGGCGTCGCATCATCAACTGAGCGAGCGGCCGCGAGAGAGCGGATTCCTATGGAGCTATACCAACTGATCAAAAACGTAGGATAGGACTGGAGGGGATGACTTTGATCAGTAAACCGATAGAAAAAAATGCTGAAGGTAAATACATCGTACCGCTAATTTTACCTGATTGGCTTGTACGGAAGATCTCTCTTGAGGTTCGATCCGCTAAAGAGCAAGCCTGATAATTAAAGCTAGGGTCAACGCTTCTCATATGCTGAGAAATGCTGAGTTTCAAAACTATATTTCGCAACGTTAAACCTGCTAAGAAATGCTAAGGTTTTTGTTAACCCTGGAGCGTTAATCCTTGCTTGACACGTCGAGAAAAACAGCACCCGGCCAGTGCCTTTGACGGTGAGAACCTGCCTTACACTACTAGAGAAAACTAGAGTTAAGACGGTAGCTGAGATGGGGTATCAACTGCTACAGAAAACTACAGTGCAGGAATATATTCAGCAGCGTATGAAGGATCGCGAGAAGCGTACGGAGATAACGCAGGATCGTGTGCTGCAGGAGCTAGGTATGAGGTGAAGGTGAACTTGTTAAGTTTTGTTAAGGTCACGGACTACTTCAGAAACTTCAGTTCAGGATGTGCCAGACGGTAACTGAGCAGTCTTCAATGTTAGTAAAAGTTAGTATTCACGCGTCTACGATCGTGAAATAGTTGCAACACGATTTTCTAGTAAAACCTATTAAGGCGGGCGTCACGCTGTCGGTAGTGGCGCAATCATTTAAGTGGTTTCCGGAGTTCTCGGAGGCACTAAAAAGGAGATGGTCGTATGCCCATTCAACCTATTCGAGTTTTATCAGAGGTTGTGTCACACGAAGAATTATGCGATGTCGTAGCAAGGTTCCAGAAATATGTTAACTTCCTGCAGAGTAAGAACATAGACTCGGAGAACGCTCGAGAGATTGGCGGCTGGGAGATTGACACGGATAAACTATCGGCTATCGATGGAGATGTCGGCTTGTACACGGGGGACGATGTAGCTGATCCTGTTCGATTGTGGGCAGGGAGCGTGTCGAAAGATTCAGCACCTTGGCGGGTCCACAAAAGCGGGAAGATGTACGCAACGGGTGCAGTAATTCAAAGTACTGCAACCGGTGAGCGGATTGTTATTGATCCAACTGGATTTCATTCTTATGATGCCGGCGGGATAGAGCGGATTACGATTGGAACAGCTCCCGTCAAAGGTGTGAAAGCGATCGTTTTCAGAAATATAGCGGGTGTCGAACAAGCCGTTGCCACCTTTGACACAGAAACAGTAGATGGAGCCCTCAGAACTGGGCAATATTATACATGTGGCGGCAGCTATATTCTGATAGAACCAAACGGGGACATTCGAATTCAGAGAGGTACTTCCACTCTTTCCGAGGGGCTGAGAATACGGTCATTTTCAAGGCCAGAAATGAATGACGGGAATGGTTGGGCGACTATCGCCAAACAATCGGATCTAACTTCCAAAGCAACAACCGGAGTAAACACTTCATCCCATACGCAGCCGGACCATAATCACGCTATCTCACCTGGACGCTATCTTATGACTTACGATAGTGCAGGCAACCAACTAGGGCTACAACAGTGGGTTGCAAGCGGAGGTTTCTCTCATTCCCACACTCAAACCTGATTATGGTATGATATAGCCAAAATTAGGGAATGAGGGATGATCATGCGGAAGATTGTCGCAATTATATTAATTATCACTCTTACATTTGCTTCTCCTGTTTTGGCTGACAATGCAAGTCTAATCGGAAGGAAGATAAGCAAGGAGGTCAAGGTCATTATGCTGGGTCAAGAATTGGAGAAAAAAGCAATTCTTATTGACGGTGTAACATACGTTCCATTGCGTGTTGTGACTGAGCAGTTAGGGCTGCAAGCAGAATTCGTGAACGGTAAGGTAGTTGTAAGAAACAAATCGGACGAGCTGAATTTGATCGAGCTTAAGATAAAAAATAAGAAAGAAGAAATATCAGAGGCCAATAACAAAATAAAACTTACCCAAGAAGCATTGGTATCGCAAAAAGCCCTTATTGAGGATTTAAAGATAAAACAGGCCGCCGAAACCGATGAAGCTAAGAAGCGTGAAATTCAGTGGTCTATTGATTTTCAACAAGGAGGGTCACCAACTTTAGAAGAACGAATTCCGATATATCAACAACAACTTACCCAACTAGAATCTGAACTAGCCGAACTAGAAAAACAAAAAGTAGAGTTAGAGGCAACACAATAATACAAAAGTGGTGATATCGATTAGAATCCAAATTATTTACAAATTCAAAAGCGGAGAAAGTGCAAAAACTGATCCGTTAGACGTTTATAATCTCCCATTTCAAGGTGATTGGCTCAAGGACTTGATTGATGGTAAATTGGATAGTACACGACTTTTCTACAACGAAAAGTATACGGTTTATTTCACGGAATTGACCTCGGTTGAAATTGTTTTTATCGATTAACCGAAACACAACAAACAACGACGCCATAACCGGCGTCCTATTATGGAGGGGATGCCATGCTAACCGTTGAAGAGAAAAAAGCAATGATCGACTACCGAATTAAGGTCTACGAATCAAAAATATTTGAGCTTCAGATGGATCAGGTCGCGGCATTAGCGAATGAGGAGTCCGCCGCTGCGGAGCAGATCGGTAAGACTATCGGAGGTTTGGAAAAGGCGATAGCGGCTGTTCAAGACCTCTCTGCTATGAGAGGTACAGCGGATGCGTAATAATAGTCTATTCCACGATAATGAATCGCTTGGCGCGATTCTAGATAGAACTGAAGGGCTGATCGAGGAGGCTCGACTAGCTGCTAAGGATGAAGGTAGCAAGAGAATAGCATTGGTGATGCTAAACGAGACATTAAAACTATATGAAACCGTTTTGCTTAATACTGATAGTTTAGCCGTGCAAGACCCCGTGCTAATCGAGCAATGTAGATCCCAGGTAAAAGTCTTAAAAGAGTACATCGGGGAGCAGTTACGAACAGGGTAACTACATCCCAGCTTAAATGTATTATTTGATGGAACTAGAGGCACATATTAAATAAGTAGGGTGATAGAATGGATAGAATCAAATCGGGGAATGGACTTGATTCAAATGATTTTCTTAAAAGAATAAAAGATATACAAGCTGAATTCAGCAAAGATAACGACTACAGGGTTAACTTGGCATTACTAAGAGAAGTACTTTTGATAGCAGAAAGACAAATTAACTCTGGTAAAGAAAACGAATTTACCGTTCAGTCATTAAGACGAATTATCGATCAAACAAAAAAATCTATCGAAGATCTATATTCGATAGGAGAAGAAATACGAAAACGTGAAGCACAGAAATAAAAAAAAAGATGCCATCTTAGGATGTAACAGGTTCAAGAGCAGTGGCCTGACAGGATGAGCAAGTATAAAGTAACTCAATCTACTCAAAACATTGGTGCCTTGCTGAATAGAAGCAGGGCGTCTTGTCTCTTGTTTCACGGACAAGATTTGTAGGACCCCGATAGACAACGAGGCTGAGCATCATGACTATTGAGAGCTATAAAGAATCCCGCCAGCTACTCCGAACAGCGCACGAGGCTGCTCCAGAGCATGAGAGGGCCATAATAAGCGGAATGATCAACAGCTGATCTTTTCAATCAAATGGCTGGAAACAGGTAGGCAACCGGTTAACGAACAAGCTATTGAGAAGCCGCCAGCGGCTCGTACAATGCTTTGGGATCCACAATGGCTGTATTCTCCATTCCAACACCTCCGAAGCAAGCAGAAGCCCGCACGCTGACAGAACCGGAGCGGGTCATACTCCGAGAGATACTCATGCTTTTGTCGGAAAGGGAGCAGCAATGCTTTATGCGCCGGCATGTAGGGCTCGAGACAAACGAGGAGATAGCTGCAGAGCTTAAGATCTCTAAGAGTACTGTTCAGACATCCATTGAACGCGCGCAGCAGAAGATTGAGAAATATAAGAGATCCGCTGAATTGACTAAAGCCGTTTAATATACGGACCCCATAAAGCACTCTTTGCGAGGCATCTATCTCGTAAGGGTGCTATTTATTTGTATTCGACGTAACATGTCATTTTTCATCAAAGGCATTTTAATCGATCGCGGTGAAAAGAAAAGAAGGAGGTGTTTATTGTGAAGGGAAGGATAACGGCGACAGTGAAGACTATTCAGCACCCGGATCCCCAACGTGCGGTCGATGTATTAGCACGTATTATTCTAAGAGAGATTCTTAAACCTGAAAAAGAGGATTTAGAGGAGGGTTACGAGGCATTAATAGCTGGTGAAATTGAGGCTAAAGTTAATGATGTTCTGACCACGCTTAAGCCATCGCTAAGTTGGAAGAAAGAAGGCGAGAAGTCGATGGATACTCTTCCGCAAGTCCTTACGATCAAGGACGTATCCCAATATCTCCGGCGCAGCACGAAGACAGTTCGCGATCGTATTAAGTCAGGTGAGATCCGAAGTTACAAAGAGGGGCAAGCGTATCGTATTCGGCGCGAATGGATGCTAGAGTATGAGGCCAGACTTGTAGCCGCCAGAGGGGCTCCTAGCGAGCCGGCGACATAAGCTCATCTCAAGCTCAAGCTTGGGTAGATTCTATTCACGACACGACGAGTTTATTGACACGATTACGCGCGCGAAGGCTATAGACCAGAGAGGTGAATGCTTTGCACCATCTTGCCGTTCAGTTGTCTATCCCTATTCCTGCCGACTCCATATTGATCAGCAGAGTAGAGTTGGAGGATCTGAAAAGGAATGAATTGTCTGGTGTTTACTGGTCAATGAAAGACTTGGAGCAGCGTATCAATCGCAAAAGCGAGTGGATCAAAGAGAACATTCTTTACCCCTCCCGCTTCCGTAATATCTTAGATATTGAAAACGGTGGGTTTGTTTTTTATCCGAAATCGAAAGGTCAAGCATGGTCGTTTCAAGCGAGTAAGATGGCGGAGTTCTTAGACAAGCGATTCGGCCAGATATTTAAAGGAGAGAGGTAGCAGCTCATAAGTAGCTTGCCAATCTTAACGGTCTCAGACGTGGCTACGAGGCATCAGAAAAGCATGTGGACAGTACTCTGTACGTCGCACTCGCGCCAGCAACTGAGAGCTTATAAAGACGGGGGAGAGTGGCGTAGTGGCGTCTGAAGCGGGAATAGTTACTCGAGTATGAAGATAATATGATTGCAAGCTCAACGAAAGGTGGCTGAATAATAAATGGGAAAACGGCGTCCTCGTCCGAAGTTGATAACCGCGGGCCATTTCATGGAGATCGATGGTAAGTTAGTGGAGATCGATCCGACGAAGCGCGGTCTCCCAGCAAGGTGCAAGTTGATATGGGCTGAAGCAATGACGGGAAATAAGTACGAACTTGTAAAGGGGGAGGCAACCCAGCCATAGAAAAGGCCGGAACCATGAGTTTACCCCATACCGAATGGCGCATTAACTCGCCGCTTTACGAAAAAACGTACACAGGTGTAAAACGGAGTAAACGGGAGATAACGAGAGATCGTTATTTTAATGGTATAAGCCTGATTAAGCACCTATTTAGGCAAAAAAAAGCGCCGATCGTAAATAGCTAATCGGCGCTCACGGTCAAATATGACGACTTTTGGTGTGTAAAGGTCTTATACTTTACGTCAAAATACTGATTTGAAGCAGTAGTAAGTAGATATTAACGACTATAGTAATGGGTGATGATCAGTATACCCTCGGATGTATTGAGAAAAAGCTTCAGTTGTCCCGCGATTATGCCGTCCATCGTAAGTAGAAGTATCCTTGTTATAATCGGTATATTTACCAAAGATTACAAATGAACCATTGAATTCTCTGATAACAGGACGAGCTACTGCAGGTAATCGCAACTCTCGTCCTTTATCGTCTTCTCCAAAATACCCTTGATCCCATACGTAGCGTTCCTCATACTCCCCTGGATAAAGCTCGCACAGCTCCTCATACTTCCCATTTGAACTTTCATAGACGCCTGAGGGGTTTAAAGTTTCTGTTTCAAGATGAAAATAGTACCATTGAGGATCGGAACCAAATGCGTAAAATGTAAGCTTACCTGGTTTGACAATTGTAGTTGTGCCGGCACCTAATAATTCAATGCAGCCAACTTCCGCCGCACGACCTGAACCAGTCAAATCAAATCCGCCTCCACGGGGGTAGAAAGTATGGTTGCAGTTATCAACTCCGCCAATCACATTTAAGATAGTTACGATTTGATCAATTTGAGTCCAAGTGGCTTTATGTATGGCGCCATGAGGAAATATAGAATTTATTAGATCCGTCCATCTCTTTTTTCCTTCAACATCTCGCTTTTCACGCAACTCAAACATTTCTTTGTGCCATGTTTCAGAATTAGGCTTTGCCACATTCATACCCCCTCAGAAAGATAGAGATATTATACCATTTTCTAGTTAATGTCAGGTTGAAATCTTATTCTCACTGACTCAAGTTGGATCCGCGCGTAGAAAGCTGCATCCAGCTCACTGGTGTGGCTTCACGTAGCCATAGTAACTTTCGAAGCTCTTTATATTGGACCGCAAAGAAAGGCAGGATAAGGCGCGTATATGCCTAGGGGGTCATATCCTCTTACTCCGCATACGGCGATGAAATGGTGGGAGCATGGTTAAATCATGCATGGATGAAAATCACTTTAAGAGAGGAGGACCCTCGTCGGAGAGTCCTCCTCTGCAATTGAAGCGGGTTAGCTAGCATAGAAATCAGTCATCAAGAGGGTTGTCAGTTCTATTCCCAACTGAGTCTCTCCAAATAGGAGCTTCTTGAGTGTTGAGCCGAATTGCAGACTTGAAGATATCCTGAAGTGTTTCTTCATCCTCGAACCCTTTGAAGATTAGCCCATACGGCTTACCCTCGAGTTGTACTAGAACGGGGACGAATTGAGTAACCCGCTTAATATCCGAGTATTTACACCGGTTGGCTTCAATCCAGCTATACCACTCATAGAGTCTGGCTAGACCAATTGTCTCGAATTGTTCGACTCGTTCAAAGGCAAACATGCGATAGTCTGGATTAGCCTTGTTTATAGAGAATACGGGCTGCCCCCAAGTAAGTCCTTGTCCGGAGTTGAGGATACCGAAACTGATGTTTTCGGTACTGTACTTTGAAGACTTGGCGAAGAAATCATTAAATTGCTGCGTGCGGCTTCCTTGACGAACTAATACCTTTTCAAGTTCAACTGAACCGTTGATACCAATCAAGTTGAAGCGGGGCCGCCACTCAGCAAGCTCTGTCCAGAATACACTTGAGATCAATGTCCAGCGTTTCAGCATCCCATTATATGTTTCTTTATCGCAAATGAATAAGACCCCTGTCGGGAGCTCTTCACCCGCTTCATTGAGTTGATCTAGATAACGTTTGTATGATTGAAACTTCTCCCGGAGCTTTTCACCGAATTCTGTTCCCCGATCAACCTCGAGCAAAAAACGGTCACCGTTCAGGATAAGGTCCCCATCCGGCTTAAATCGGTAAGTCATATCTCCCGATTCAAACTTAACAGAACAGTAACGATTATCTCGGTAGTCAATATTCAACTGAGGGTAAATGTCTTTAAGGCGTTCCAACCTCAAAAGGACATCAGATACCATAAGATGATGGTGCACAACAGGAGAGGATGGTCGCGGCGGCCGCTGCAACTCATATGGGAAGTCGCCGTAATCTTTATCCCATCCAGACCCGACATGCCCCGGAAAGATGCCAAGAAGCTCGCCGGCGTACTCATGCCCGGCTTCAGAGAGGTAAATCATATCTTTAGTGCGGCCGAGCTTGATAGGGTCTCGGATAATGAGACGCTGCTCTTCGAGCTTCTGAAGATCCTTGTAAGTGTTCTTTGCAAAGGACCGTGTAGAAGGGCCACGGGCGAACCGATGGGAGAGTTCCTCGATAAGCTGCTCATACAGTAACCCGCGATACTCAAACAAGATCCGGATAATGATTTTCTGTTTCCAGGTGATGGTGCTTAAATGAAATAGCGTCATGATTGGTTCACCGCCGTTCCTTCCATCTGAGTGATCCACTCGTTGATGGTGTCGAGCCTGAATAAAATACGCGACCGCACCCGAAAGAACGGAATGGATTGTTCCCGTACCAAGGCGTATATAGTGGTGGTGGACACGCCTAACAGATCAGCGACTTCTAATACGGTGAGAGTGTTTCGTGACATGGTTAAAGCACCTCTTTCAGTGTTGTGGTCTTGCAGCTAGCCCGTTATAAACTTAGTCAGCCGGCGGGCATTCCGGTGTTTGGAGTACTGCTGGGTAGTAGCGGGGGATGGCGGTATAACAGGGTTTTCAGGGTTTTCGGTGGTATGGATTTGTGATACTCTTCGCGCTACTACCGGCACTACTACTGGACATTTAGCGGTATGGCACTTCGTAGTAGCGGACAGTTTCTATTTCATTCACTTTTGTAGGTTTTCAGATGTACTTCATTGAGAGTAGATGTAAGGACGGTTTTAAACATAAAAATAACGACCCGGAATTCAGCTCGTTTTCACAATTGGACAGACTTGTCCTGTATTTGATTTATACCCTTAGAAAGGTAATTGTGCCCTGGAGGGCAACTTAAGCACGGTAGAACCGTGAATTCGGTCCCAAAAGGGCGACTCGTTAGGCGGAATAACCGCTGAAAAAATCCAATGTGAGGAAGTAGTCCTCACAAGTACATAATAACTAGAAATAATCTATTCAGTCAACTGTAAATGCTGAGGAAGCTGATACATTTGGTTGGTTTATGAGTTCGCACTTTCAAAGAGAGTAATCGAAGAATCCTTGATAGATTCCATGAAAGCCAAGCCGATAGGATTGTTGGCGTGAACAAGTGGAGAGAGTAGTTTATGAATCTCCATACGAAGTGGGGTGGGTATACGATTTTCGTCAAATCGACACACATTTCCACGTTCCTCATGATAATAAGAACATCGATATCGCTGTCGGGCCTAGACGTTTCTTTTACCCTGGAGCCGAACATTAAGTTTTTACTACATCATCTTTGTATCGACTAACTATTACGTTTGCAAATTTTTTCGCAATGATCAGGGCTTCAGCATTATCATAACTAGTAAGCCCTCCTAATATATGTTGTTGACGATATAGCCGAATTGGAAGTAAGAATAAATGAGGCCCTAGCCATCACCTTCAGGGCGTTGCGGTCCCTTAATATCTAGCTTGGGATGGGTTCGTCGAGCAGTTGCGTAGGTTCCTGCGGGATGTGGATACTATGCCTAACTTCGGCCACAGCAAGGTAGGGGCTGGCGAGCGTTTGTCGGCGGACTTTGTCCGTGACGGCCAATAGATTAAGGAATGAATGCAAAACAAGATCTGACATTCCAGTTCCTTCTACGATAATTATTCTGTTACCGTTATGCCATCTAGGTTATAAAACATGGCGGTGTAATCTCTATTTATCCGAGCCAACCTTTGAAACTCATACTTTTCGTAGAACGAATATGAAGAATTAAGAGATTCGAGTGTTACGAAGTTGCAGCCGGACATTTGAGAGATTTTTTTAGCCACTAATAATGCCTCGAAAAGCAGATATTCTCCATGACCTCGTTTCCTGTAACAATCGTCTACACCGAGATAATGTAATTTAATTGCTGGAAGGAATTTATCTTTTGGCATATGCTCTAACTCGTGTTTTTTCCGTTTGGCTTTGCTCATATAAACCATTTCGTTAAATAATGTAAAATACCCGATTAAATTTCGATCTTCATCGAAAAATAATCGGGTGATTGCGCTACTCGTTTGATGGAGTCCGTATGCATGCTCTTTTAGGAAAGTCGCCACGCTTATTTCATCGGAGCAATCAAAATTTTGAATTGCTTGTTGATGCTCTTCTGAAATAAACTCACAATGAAGCATGCATTATTTCTTCCTTTGCTCGATATGTTTTTTCATCAATTCGTTCATTTTTCCGCTGGAACTCTTCTTCGGAGATACTTCGCGACTAATGAACCGCTCCATCTCCCTTTCATTTTCGAATTCCACATGCGTAGGTCTGATCGGTTTAACGGCTGTTACCATTTTACCTCGACCTCCTTTTCCGTCCTTCATGATCCCACCTCTGAATTGCATTCTTTCCTAACGGAGAGTTTGCCAATCACCAGAAGTAAAGACTTTCTCTAATATTACCATGTAATATGTTAAACGTGCAATGCAAGTTACGCGCTTATACTAGGTATTACAACTTTTTATGATGGGTTTAATTGAATTCCTTCGACTACAGCCAAGAGGGGTTCTCAATTTGTGCAACAACCGGATACTCATCCCATGTCCTGCCGTCCAACTCTCGCCCGGTGCGATGTTTTTGAACACCGCCCCATTGCTTGAAGAAGAAGGCGACCTCATCCCGTACACATTGATCTCGAATGGTACGTACCCATTCTGGCTCCATTGGACGAGCACCCGGACCGCTCTCGCCGCCAGCTATTACCCAATGAATTGCTTCAAGATTCATGTTTTCGATCGGACCAATCAGTGGCTCTACTGAGAGGAACCGTACTTGAGCAGGTACACCTCTAAGGTGGTCGATTCGGTCCAAAACACGATCATCTTCGACGCTTACACCTTGCCAAACATTAGGTGGCCACAGAAGGTGCTCTGCGAGTTTGAGCAGACGTTCTGAACGTTTGGTGAGTATCTGGAAAGTATGCCAGTGGGCTTGTCGCATAGTCTCAAATACTGCTTGTATAAAATCCAAGGGAACATCATGGTGGAAAAGGTCCGACATTGAATTGACGAAAATTCTTCGTGGCGTTTTCCACGTTAATGGAAGTCCTATTAGATCGTGATGCAAGGTAACATTAAATTCATTTATGTAGCGCGGGTTGCCCATTGCGTGTAGCCGCTTAGCCATCTTTGCTGCATAACAGTTTCGGCATCCAGCGGATATTTTTGTGCAACCCGTTACAGGGTTCCAGGTTGCTTCTGTCCACTCAATAGAAGACATTGTAGCCATGCTGAAACCTCCCTTCGTGAACAGTTTACCACAGGGGAATTAATTAGAACATATGTTCTGTTAGAATAGAAGGAGTTGTTCTCCTTGTTGCCGTAATACTGCGCTCATAATTCGATCACCGAGCTCATTCTTTCCAACCCAAATCATATAATAAAGTTTCTGCCCAGAATCATTTCTAAATACATCGGATATACCTGTGTACTCGTATCCAAGTTCTCGTAGTCTTCTCATGAATAAATTAATCAGTTCGTTCATTAATCTTGTGCGTGAATACCCATTGAACTTATTGTAGATGTCTTCCCATTCGTTACACCCAAAGAAAGAATCCAGCCTGTCTCTTGCCCAATCATCGATAGCTCGATGCTTTGGCATGTATCTGATCAAGGTCATGTTTAGAGGAAACAAAATGAACAACTCAGTACGCCAACCTGAGAGGGTCTGAATTGTACTCCACTTAACTTGATCAGCGGACGGATCTAAAAACACGAAGGTTGGTGCACGAGGGTGAATCCGTTGCATGATGCTTCCTAGCAATTCATTACAGTCTCCGACAAGCACAGTGGTATTGTCTATGGCATTATGAATACGAGCTAAATTTCTGAGATTTTCTGCACGTTCTTCATCTGCCTCTACGAAAAACAAATGAGTAAACTTTCTAGCCTGTTGCAGTGCAATTACAGTTGAGCCATCTACTTTTTGCCCATTAGATTTGTTAATCCACTCACCGCGTCCAGCGAAGCCATCCACGTAATATCGGTGCATAGCTTTTTTTGTTACGGATAGATACGCAGGAAGATACCGTTGAAGAAAATCCAGTTTATCAATTGACCATCGACCAATTTGAGCTTCTTCTCCGTATGCCATAAAACCATCCAAGTATTCCTCATCGGTTGAGGGAATTGCTAATAGAGGGGGTGTTATTCATATTCGACTATTATAGAAGGAAATCCTTTTGCCGCTGTTAAGGTTATTTGGATATCAGACGAAGTTACTTTCCATATATATATCTAATGTTGCGATTTCATCGCGGAACTTTATCCGATTCATTCTCAAACGAGAAGGAGCGGGTCTTTCTTATCTTTTATAGTACTTTTATGTGAATTATCAAGAATTTTTGCGGCAGATTTGCGGCATTTACTTTTAAGGTATGTATTTTGCGCCATTATATAAACGAACAAAAACAAAAGAGCCCTTATCTATCAAGGGCTCCGAGCGTTTAAGTATGGTGATCTGAACAGGGATCGAACCTGTGACCCCCACCCTGTCAAGATGGTGCTCTCCCAGCTGAGCTATCAGATCAAATGATTGCTTTAATAGCGACAGTTAATATCATACCAAGCGACACGAGTGAAGTCAACCCAAATCAGGCAACTTTTTTTGTATTATTCACGCCAACCTTGAAAGTTCTAAATTCTGTTAAAAAGAGTGATGATTCGTACCCTGCCGACGTACAAATGTACCAACGGGATTAGTCGGGAGGAACGGCGAATGAGGGATATGGCGATACTTACGATATGGCTGCTCGGACTATTCGGATTGATTGGCGTTGTTATAGCAGCGGTTGCACGATTTGTGAAGACGGATTCCACGAGATACGACAAGCAATTCACATGGGGATCGCATACCTATAACGAAGATGAATAAGGGTATGGAAATAAGAAGGGGTGGCTTCAAGTCATAATCGACTTAAAGCCACCCTTCCGATTATTCCTCCTCATCCCATTTACGGGAATAGGCTTTCTTAGTGACCCAGAGGACAGCCCATATGAGCAGTGCGGCAATGATGCCGGCAAATATAAACGTGGTAAGCAACGGATAACTTCCTTTCGTGCAAGTTGTTACTTCATCATACCGAATTGTCCGGCAAATGTTAACTGGTCCATCTCGTAAATGCGATGCTGCTCTACGAATTTCATAGGTCCGGTCCGTCCGGCGAAATCTGGTTGGTCATCGCCATAATGCATGAGAAAGATGCGTTCTTGAATGGCTTTGGGCAAGGTAAGCAATTGTGACAAGCAAGCATGGACAATACCCGGCGGATGCAACTGACAGTCGTGAAAGATAATCCGAACTCCCCGTTGGTTCACTAAGGAATCGAGCAGATCCGGATTGAATGTCGTGTCGCCGGAATAAAAGAAGAAATTATTAAACAGCAAGGAGTAGTTTGGCTTATTGGGAATATGGGGCGTAGCGATCAATTCCACTCGCAAGCCGGGCAGTACCTCATGGTCAAGTCCTGCCGACAGGGGGCGGACTTCGAAGAAGTCTTCCAACGTATCGGTATCTTCCTGCTGTAGTCCGCCCCTGAGTGAATAGTCCCATAGAGGCTGTACAAGCGTTTCGGCTAAATATAAAATCGGCTTGCGGCCGAATATGAATTTCATCTGAAAAGCCAGCTCTTCAAGTCCGCCGATATGATCGGCATGAATATGAGTAAGCAGGATCGCGTCAATGTGATTAAAGCTGTACCCTAAATCGTATAGTGCCTTAGGAGCCGTTATTCCGCAATCCACGAGCAGGGTCAGGCCGTCGACCATAAGCAGTGCATTGTTATTATTGAAGACTTTGGCAAAGGCGCTGCCCGTACCTAACATCTGAACTTTCAAATCGGTGCCCCCTAACCTGGATGCCGTTTCTCTAAAAGACGATAGCTCTTATCAATGTACCATAATTTACCTCACTACGTAAGAAGGTTGCGTAAAAAACATATCGGACTTCTGTGACGGTTTGGGCGGATTTCGCATAGTCTGAGGGGAAGTTAATTTAACCCTTGTGCTCGCGAGAGGAAGATTCCGATGTCGAAAGCGAACAAAAGCAAGAAGAAATCTGCAGCGGCTGCCGAGAATAGAAGAGCACAAATGAAGATCGTGACATCCGATACCTGCGCGGTTTGCAAAACCCCATGCACGAGAGGGCTCGATTATCTGGAGAAGATGAGTTCCCCGGGGGCCGTCGGTTACGGCGTTCCGTGCGTCTTAACCATACCGGGACGCAAACCTTGATTCGGGTAATTAATGCAAGCGTTCCATACATTTCCCAGGCAAGCGCAAGCTTCGTCAGGAAGCGACATATGCGGACTCGCCCTCCGATAAAAAAGCATCAGAAATATTTGGCTTTCCTGCGCAACTTTCCGCCCGGCTGTCGGTATAACCAAATACAGACAAGAAAACGAGCCGGTGAAGACGGAGGATGCTAATCATGAAAGTCCGTAAACTTATCCTTTTAACCTTGGTATTTAGTTTGATCTGCGGCAGCGCTGCGTATGCGGATTCCGTTACGCAGAAATTGCGGGTACTGGTCAATAAGAAGTGGGAAGAGGGAAACGATAGTATAATCGTAGATAACGTGTCGTACATCTCTTCCAAAATTGTGTCAGATAAACTCCAGGCCATTTTATTGTGGGATAATAACGATAAGAAAGTTTCGATTTTCAAGCCCAACGTTCATATGCTCACAAGCCAGGATAACAGCATATTCGCAGATGTCAAACTAAAACAAAAGTTTAAGTTCAACTTGTTTATCCAGGTTGACTCGCTGAAAGTGGACATAAGCGCATTAAAGTTGACGATCGCCGATCCATATGGAGATGAAACTCTGATAGAGGCGCGCAGCTCTGGCGATAGCGATTTCCCTGACGGCAAAGATAATTTCTGGATTACCATGAAAGATATTTCCTACAATTTCGATTCTGCAGGACCGTATACGCTGCGTTTCTGGATGAAGCCTGCGGGCGAATCGTCCTTCCAGGTCGTCTCGGAGAAAGTCATCACATCCAAAACATAACCATTAGCGCCTAACCAACTTACTCGGTTAGGCGCTTTCGTTTGACCCTTGAAACCGGAAATGATACGATACGTGGGTAGGTAAATTCAACCGATTGAACGGAGGTTCGCCACCATGAGCGATCATGTCCATGATGAGAACTGCGAACATGACCATGATGAGGAAGCCGTATTCATCGTAACGGACGAAGACGGCAAAGAACACGAAATGGTACTGGTGTACACATTTGAAACCAATGACCGTGCGTACGCCGTTCTGTTGGACCGTAACGATCCAGAAGACGACGGCGTTATTTTCCGCGTCGAAGAAGAAGGCGAAGACGAAGTTCTCGTCAATATCGAAGACGATCAAGAATGGGAAACGGTTATGAAGGTATATGAAGAGCTGGCTGCCCAAGAGAACGAGAAAGGGTAAAGCTGCCGACATCTAAGTTCATTCGTGCAAAGAGGCTGTTCCATAAGTCCATTACGGACGATGGAGCAGCCTATTGTTCTTTAAAGAGTGAACGAATATATTATTATGAGCAGTTATGTTGTTTCATGTTATAATAGGAACATAAATCGACATCGGCTGGCACCCACATTTTTAGCCTATAAGGGGTTACGAAATGTTCGCAATTGAGAGACTAAATAAGATTAAAGAATTGCTGTATAAGGATAAGAGAGTCGATGTAGTGGAGCTCAGCGAGATGTTCTCCGTAACGGAAGTAACGATCCGACGCGATTTGGACAAGCTGGAGCAGGTTGGCTTTCTCGTCAAAATTTACGGGGGAGCGGTGTTGAATGAAACGAACGTTCAACAGCCGCTCTTTACCGATAGCGATGACGAAACCTTCCAAGAAAAACAGATGATCGGCAAAATCGCCACCGAAATGATAGACAATGGGGATGCGATATTTTTGAGTCCCGGCAGAACTTGCCTGGAAATTGCCCGCAGCTTGAAGGATAAGCGTGTAACGGTCGTTACGAACGATATGACAATAGGTTTCGCGTTAAAGGATACGATCGGCATCAAAGTCATATTGACGGGCGGGGATCTCATCCCTTCTTCAACGACGATGGTTGGAGGATTCGCGCTTCAGGCGCTGGACGGAATTTTTATAAATAAAGCGTTTATTGGGGTAAAGGGCGCCCATTTTGATTCCGGATATACGTTAGACAGCTATGAGGAAGTCATGATTATCCAAGAGGTCAGGAAAATTTCCAGTCAATTAATCGTGGTTGCGGATTATACGAAGTTTAACCGTACGGGCTTTGCAAAGCTTGGGGATCTCACGATAGCCAAAACCGTCATCACGAATAAGCAGGTGCCCTCCGAATATAAGAGATATTACTTCGAGAGGGCGATCAAGCTGTTCACCGCCTTTGAGCTAGAGTAAAAAAGAGCTTAACTTATGCGATGAAAAGAGGGACTGCGGTTGAAGCGTCTGCTGGAAATGCGAAAAATCACGAAGAGGTTTGCCGACAATACCGTCCTTAACGGCATCGACTTTCTAGCCGAACGGGGGCAGGTGCATGCGATAATCGGGGAAAACGGAGCGGGCAAATCGACATTGATGAGAATTTTGGCTGGCGTTCATACACCGGATGAGGGAGAAGTCCGGCTGGATGGAGAGCCCGTCGTTATCGATAATCCGAAGCAAGCCCAACAATTAGGCATCGCAATGATACACCAGGAAATCAAATTGTTCCAAGACTTAAATATTACTGAAAACGTATTCATACGGCGCGAGCCCGTTAAAGGGTGGAAAGCTTTAAGGATGATCGATTGGGACCTCGCTTACAAAGAAACCGAGCGTTACTTAAGCGAGTTGGGTCTGAACATTCATTCCCGTACTCTAGTGAAAAGCCTAAGCGCGGGTCAACAGAAATTCGTGGAAATCATTAAAGCTTTATCGCAAAACGCTAAAATCATCATCATGGACGAACCAACTGCGGCGTTGACGGAACAGGAAATCGACAAGCTGTTCAGCGTCATACGCGGCGTAAAGAAACGCGGCGTAGCTATTCTCTATATTTCGCATCGTATTGAGGAAATACAGAAAATAGCGGATCATGTATCGGTTATTCGGGATGGCGAAATCGTTCGGTCCTGTGAGACGCGGACGGTGGATATGAACGATATCGTCAGGGTAATGGCAGGTAAAGAGCCCGAGGACCGATACCCTAAGCTCAAGGTAAAGCTCGGCAAGGAAAGGCTGCGCGTCGATAGTGTCAGCTTTAACCGCAAAATCCGGAACGCCAGCTTCGATATCCGCAAAGGAGAGATCATCGGGTTGACCGGAATAAGCGGGGCCGGACGCCGGACACTCGCAAAAGTATTGTTCGGCATATACGGTCCTTATGAGGGAACGATCTACATCAACGGCAAACCATTTAAGTCGATGACTCCGCATATCGCCAAGAAAAGCGGTTTGTGTTACGTCACGGGAATCGGTTCCGAAGAAGGCCTAATAGCCGATGGGACGATTACCGAGAATATTACGCTGGCTAACTTGCAACGGGTTTCCAAGATGGGCTTCATTAATTACGGGCAGGAAGCCGATTATGCCAAGGATTTAATCGAGAGACTTGAAATTACGGCAGATGAATCGGAAGTCGTAGGAAATTTAAGCGGGGGTAAACAGAAGAAAGTCATATTTGCCAAGTGGCTTTTCAGTAACGCAAAAGTGCTTATTATCGACGAGCCGACAGCGGGAATCGATATCGGCTCGAAGATCGATATTTACAACATCATGAACGAGCTGGTGCTTTCCGGTGCTTCGATCCTTATGATCTCCTCCGATTTATCGGAGGTTATGGGAATGTGCGATCGAATTATGGTTATGTACAACGGGGAAATTCGTAAAGTGTTCACGCAAGAGGAAGCCACCCAGGAGCAAATCTTGTACTACGCTTCCGGCGGTAAATAGAAGAAAGCTCCTACGGACTGACCGTAAGCGAGTTTGCTTGCGGTCGGTTTTTTTTGATATGCGGATCGTTATAAATCGCGAAATAGCACCAAAACAAACATAAAAGAAAAAATCTATTGACGAATAGCAAACAAAGTAACATAATGAATCACAACCGAACATAATCATTCATAAAGACGAATGTTGCAAATGGATGAATGAGGAACAGGAGATACGCCATGTCTGAAATGACTTTGGAATTGAGAGCGATTACAAAAACTTTCCCGGGTGTCAAAGCGTTGGATAATGTCCATTTCCAATTGAAGTCTGGAGAAATACATGCCTTGATGGGAGAGAACGGGGCCGGAAAGTCTACGTTCATTAAGATTATCACGGGCGTTTATACCCCGGATGCAGGCGAGATAATAATAAACGGACATAAAGTTGAGTTCAAAAGTCCCCGCGATGCCCAGAGGCAAGGAATTGCCGCGATCTATCAGCATGTGACTTGTTATCCCGATCTTAGCGTCACGGAAAACATTTTCATGGGGCATGAGAAAATCCATAGCAAAACAAAGCGGATATTGTGGAATGAAATGCATGAGGAAGCGCGCCTCATTCTGGATGAGCTCGGAGCGAACTTTGATCCGAAAACTCAGATGGGAGCGCTCAGCGTTGCACAGCAGCAAATTGTCGAAATTGCGAAAGCGCTCTCAACACAGGCGAGAATTATCATTATGGATGAACCGACAGCTGCGTTGACCGCAAGGGAGAGCGAAGAGCTGTACCGGATCTCCGAGCGCCTTCGGGATAAAGGCACATCGATTATATTCATTTCGCATCGTTTCGAGGATATGTACCGTCTCGCAAGCCGAGTGACCGTGCTGCGAGATGCCAAATATATCGGTACTTGGGCGGTAGACGAGATATCCAATGAAGATTTAATCGTGGCTATGGTAGGCAGGGAAATCACGCAGCTTTTCCCGAAGAAGGAAGCGGCGATCGGAGACGAAGTGCTTCGAATCGACGGACTCGGCAGAACGGGATATTTCGCGGATGTTTCCTTCTCGGTGAAACGGGGAGAAATCGTGGGACTAACCGGATTGGTGGGGGCAGGACGCACGGAGGTATGTCAAGCCATATTCGGAGTCACCTCATTCGACCGCGGCAAAGTTTATTTGAAAGGCAAGGAAGTCCATATCGCCAGCCCGCTTTCCGCGATGAATATGGGGATCGGTTATTTGCCGGAAGACCGGCAGAAGCAGGGATTGGTACTGCAATGGGGGATCGGGAGGAACATTACGCTGCCGGCTTTAAGCAAATATTCGAACAGGGGTTGGCTGAACGATTCCAAAGAATCAGAGGTGGCTAAGACGCTTGCCGAGAAGGTGAACGTCAAAGCGAAAAGCGTATTCGACTTGGCCAGCTCGCTTTCCGGAGGAAATCAACAGAAGGTCGTCGTGGCGAAGCTTCTCACAGCCGAATTAGATGTGCTCATCCTCGATGAACCGACTAAAGGAGTAGACGTCGGAGCGAAATCCGCCATCTATGAGATGATTGGGGATTTAGCCAGCCAGGGATACGGTATCATCCTTGTCTCATCTGAAATGCCTGAAATTATCGGGCTTAGCGACCGGGTTGTCGTTATGCGCGAAGGGCGTGTCACTGCAACCTTGGCTCGGAATCAGCTTACGCAGGAAACGATCCTGGAAGCTGCGATGCTTAGGCCGGCAGCCCATTCCATATAAACGAATTAACGAAGCATGCGAGATGGGGGAACACAATGGCTCAAATAGGAGAGAAAACTACGCTAAGCGCCAGAATCGCCAAGTTCAGGGAACTTGGGCTGCTCGGTTTCATACTGGTGCTATCTATAGCGATTCAAGTTCGAAATCCGAGTTTTCTGACGCTGGAAAATATTAACGATATGTTGACGAACACGGCGATACTCAGCATTCTGACCGTCGGGATGATGCTCGTTATCGTCACTCGCGGCATCGATCTATCGATTGGCGCAACGCTGGCCTTATCCGGAATGATCGCGGCGCTTACGGTGAAGGCGTATCCGGGAATGAATCCGATCCTGGCAATCCTGGAAGGAACTGTTATCGGCGTCATCTGCGGAGTCATACTGGGGTATCTTATTTCCAAGGGAGGCATTCTTCCGATTATCGCCACTTTGGGTCTGATGAACGTATTCCGGGGCATGACCTATATGGCAAGCGGAGGCAAATGGGTAAGCGCTCATCAGATGCCGGATAGTTTCAAAGGAATTGCCACGGGATCCGTTCTCGGAATCAATACGCTAATTCTAATCGCGATCTTCATTTATATCGTCATGTATTACTTCATCAGCCATACGCGTACGGGCCGGCAGATCTACGCTGTCGGCAGCAATCCGGAATCGGCTCAAATCAGCGGTATCAACAACGGTAAAATCCTCTGGCTTGTCTACTCGGTCATGGGAGGCCTTTCGGGATTGGCGGGTGTGTTGTGGGTGTCCAAGTTCGCATCGGCTCAAGGCGACACGGCAGTGGGTTACGAGCTTAGCGTCATTGCGGCTTGCGTGCTTGGCGGAGTTAGCATTGCCGGCGGCTCGGGCAAAATATCGGGCATTATACTCGGCTCTATTTTACTCGGAATATTAAACAACGCATTGCCCCTCATCAACGTATCGCCTTTCTGGCAGATGGGCATTCAAGGCTCGATCATCCTCATTGCGGTCATCATTAACGCGGTTGTCAAGAGAGGCGTCGACCGGAATCATCTTATGAGGAGGGTCATCTAACTAATGGAACCAAGAGTGATTATTAATAAGCAGGAATTCGGCTGGAAAAAGTTTTTCTTTCAATGGGAATGGATGCTTGTCCTTCTCTTTATCCTCGTTAACATTATGAACGCTTATTTATCTTCTTATTATTTGAATACGGACAGCCTGCGGGATGCCACGATGACCTTCTTGGATAAAGCTTTTATCGTGCTGCCGATGGTGTTCATCATGATCTTGGGAGACATTGATATTTCGGTTGCATCCACCGTCGCTTTATCTTCCGTCATCATGGCTGATTTATATAATTCAGGCGTTCCAATGTGGCTGTCCATGCTGATTGGCCTTGTGGTTGGCACGCTTTGCGGATTCGTTAATGGGCTGCTCATCGTGAAATTCAAGGAGTTATCCGCGGTCATCGTCACCTTGGCGACAATGATTATTTATCGCGGAATTGCTTACATCCTGTTGGAGGATCAAGCCGCCGGTAAATTTCCGGATTGGTTCAGCTTTCTAGGCTGGGGATATGTGGGAGGCATTCCTTTTATCCTGATCGCTTTCGCGTTCTTCGCCCTGATCTTCGGACTTCTCTTGCATCGAACGACTTTCGGCAGGCATGTATACGCCATGGGGAGCAATTTGACCGCCAGCCGCTTCTCCGGCGTGAGGGTGGACAAAATCCGGATTATCGTGTTTACGTTGACGGGGCTAATGGCTGCCATTGCCGCTTTATTCCTGACCTCAAGAATGGGCAGCACTCGCCCGAACGTCGCGATGGGGTACGAGCTGGATGTAATCGCAATGGTCGTACTTGGCGGAATAAGTACCGCTGGCGGCAGGGGACGGATGATTGGCGCCATCCTGGCGGTATTCCTTATCGGGTTTCTCCGGTACGGCCTCGGTTTGGTGAATGTTCCCGCCCAGACGATGCTCATCATTATCGGGCTTCTGCTCATCTTCGCCGTCATGGTTCCGAATTTGAAGCTAGGAAGAAACAAAGCCCGTTAGACGCTGCCGAGCAGCGCAATACCCGTTATACGACAGTTCCGCGGACTGTTTGTATATATAAAAAGCTAGAGGATTAAAAGGGAGGATTCACGAAATGAAGAAGTTGCTCACGATCGGTCTTACTTTGATTCTGGCATTATCCGTACTTGCAGCATGCAGTAACAAAAGCGATAACGATAAGCAAGGCGCCGACGCAGGCGGAAAGAAGAAATTTGCCATCATCTTCAAGAATACCGGTAATCCTTATGGCGAGAAAGAAATGGAAGGCTACAAAAACGCGATCGAGGAATTGGGCTACGAGGCGATCCTGAAAGCACCGGATCAACCGACTGCCGAAGCGCAAATCCAAATGATCGAAGAATTGATTTCACAGGAAGTGAACGCCATTGCGGTTGTCGGCAATGACCCCGATGCCCTGCAGCCCGCATTGAAAAAAGCAATGGATAAAGGCATTAAAGTGTTGTCGCTCGATTCGGCCGTCAACGCGCAGAGCCGTCTCGTCCATATTAACCAAGCAGACCCGGAACGGATCGGACGCGTTCAAGTTCAAGCGATCTCCGACATGATCGGCGGCAAAGGCGAAATCGCGATTCTATCCGCGACTTCCCAAGCCACGAATCAGAACACTTGGATCGAGTGGATGAAGAAGGAGCTTGAAGATCCGAAATACGCCGACATCAAGCTTGTCAAAGTCGCTTACGGCGAAGATCTTCGCGACAAGAGCGTGTCCGAAACGGAAGCTTTGTTGAAATCGTTCCCTGACCTCAAAGGCATCATCTCGCCGACTACGGTAGGTATCGCGGCGGCGGGCAAAGTGTTGACGGATAAAGGCCTTAAAGGCAAAGTCCAATTGACGGGACTCGGGCTGCCAAGCGAAATGGCCGATTATATCGAGAGCGGCGTATCCCAATGGATGTATCTATGGAACCCGGTTGATGTCGGTTATCTTGCAGGTTATGCCGCCGATGCGCTCGTTTCCGGTAAAATCACGGGCAAGGTCGGCGATAAATTCACCGCGGGACGCCTAGGTGAGAAAGAAATCATCGCAGACGGCGAGGGTACGCAAATTATGCTTGGCGATCCGTTCAAATTCGATGGGGCTAATATTGCCGAGTGGAAAAAAGTATACTAATGTTAAATACAAGCTTATAAATGAATAACCTCCTGCAAACCATATCGTTTGCAGGAGGTTTTCCATCTCCGAGGAGGCGAGACGAACGCATGAACCAGAGCAACAAATTCGCTTGGACATGGTCGATTAAGGAAGAGTTTCTTGAAGAGTACGTGAATTTGCATTTGGCGCCTTGGCCGGAGATCATGGAAGAGCACAGCCATGCGGGCATTCGCAATTACTCCATTTTCCAGAACGGCGCGCAGTTCTTCTATTGCTTTGAATGCGATAACCTGGAGGCTGCTTTTGCCTATATCGCGCAGAGCGAAGCGTGTAACCGATGGAATGCGATAACCTCGAAGATGGTCAAGGGCTCTTTCGACTTCCAAGAGGCGGAGCCGATTTCCCCGATGCGAGAAGTATTCTACTTGGTTTAGTTATGTATTATTTGCGCGGATTAAAGTAAATCGTCCGGCCGTTAAACATCTTGACTTCAGCCTGCAGCTGTTTGCCTATCCATTTGCACAGCTCGTTGGCTTTCGACTTGTCCCCATGGGTAGAATCATCAGGCAGAACGAGGTGTATATAGGGTACGGTTGTTCCATCTTCTTCCCGTTTGCCCGTTCCGACCACGATATAGCGATACTGGGGATTGATTCCCTTCAGATAGAACCACTGGTCTTTGGCATCGGGTTTGTTCTCAATGCTGTAAGGGAAAGCGGATTCGGCGTAATCCCAACCGAGCTGTCTGCCGGTAAGAGCCATCTGCTCCCGATAATGGTGAAGTTGCTCCTTCACGCCATTCAGATCAATCTCGGCCAATGTCGAGCCTTGTACCAGTGAAATGTAAGCGCTTTGACTCATCGGTTCACCCCCACGCCCATGATAGCATTTCCGGTATTCCTTGGCAACGGTTAACAGGAGGGCTTGAGAGTATTACCCGGTTGCCTTGTACAAGCTGATCGTGTTAAAATAGGCATAATATTCAGAAAATTTAATACCGACCGGGAGGGAAGCGAATGCTTGAGAACCTCTACGATGTCATCGAATCGTCCAACGTCAACTTCGTCGGCTGCATTTCCGAAGAGAGCCGGTTTGATTTCGCCATTATCTATACGAGTCATTTTTTCGGAAAACCGCTCGTTGTCTGCATGCAAACGGGACGTTCGTCGCCGCTTAGCGCAGACGATCTAGGAGATACGGAAATACTAAGATCGCGATTTCTCGTTACGGATGAAGCCGCCATCGAGCTCAGCGGATTACTGCGCACTCGTTTACCCACTTTGGAAATGCAAGATCAATATTGAACATACAAGCGAAGAGGGATTGCATGGGGACGAACCTTCCCTGAGCAATCCCTCTTTCGTTATCCCGACTTCACTCTTAAGAAATCGCGGTTTCTTCCAATATGACTTTGACATTCGTAACGGAGCGATCCTCGGGACCTTTTACCGGAAGGCCGACTTCGATATGATCGACGATGTAATCAATGTTTTCTTGCGAGATGACTTCCCCGGGCAGCAAGATCGGGATACCCGGCGGATACACGTAGATGAACTCCGCAATAATGCGCCCGGCGGATTCCTTGAAGGGAACGAGTTCTGTTTCCCCGTAGAAAGCATCGCGAGGAGTCAGGGCCAGATGCGGGATCTCCGGAATTTGGACCGCGACTTCGAGAACTTCACGCGTTTTTTCCAAGTAAGCAGCAGACATGGCACGCAAGGCTTCCAATAAAACCCCAATCGATTCCTCGTCGTCTCCCGGAGTGACAAGGCAAAGAATATTGTACATATCGCTAAGCTCGACTTCCAGATTGTAATTCTCGCGGAGCCAATTTTCCGCATCGTAACCTGTTATGCCTAAATGACGGACATGGATCGTCACTTTTGTCGGATCATAATCGAAGGTGGCTTCCTCTCCCAGCAACTCCTCGCCGAAACAATAGAACCCCGGAATTTCGTTGATGGCCACACGGGCTTTTTTCGCCAGACTCAAGGTTCTTTCCGCTAAAGACTTGCCATGGAGCGCCAATTGGCGCCTTGCTGTATCCAAGGAAGCGAGCAGGGGATAAGAAGTAGAAGTCGTCATAAGCAAACTGAGTATCGTCTGTACCCGGTGCGGATTGACCAGGCCTTTGCGGATATTCAGTATAGAGCTTTGGGTCATGGACCCTCCCAATTTGTGAATGCTGGTAGCGGCCATATCGGCGCCTGCCTGCATGGCGGACAAGGGAAGATCATCGGAGAAGTGAATCAAAGCGCCATGCGCTTCATCCACTAAGACGGGAATATCGTACTCATGCACGAGATCGACGATTTCTTTAAGGTTCGTGCACACTCCGTAATAAGTCGGATTAATTATGAGCACTGCGGCGGCATCGGGATGGCGCTCCAATGCGCGGCGTACCGACCGGGTTGTTACGCCGTGATCGATTCCCAGGTTCGTGTCCCGAACGGGAGACAGGAACACGGGACGCGCGCCCGCGAAAATAATAGCCGATAAAATCGACTTGTGGACGTTCCGAGGCACGATGATCTTATCCCCGTGCCCGCAAACCGACAATATCATCGTCATAATGACGGTGCTTGTTCCTTGTACGGAGAAGTAGGTGGCATCCGCGCCGAAAGCATCCGCAGCGAGCTGCTGCGCTTCGAGGATAACGCCGATCGGTTGATGCAAATCATCGAGCGGGGCGATGTTGATCAGGTCGATGTTCAGGATATTCGATCCTATATATTCTCGATATTCGGGGTCCATTCCGGCCCCTCTTTTATGTCCTGGGATGTGAAACTGCACCGGATTACGCTCCGCGTGGGAACGAAGCGCATCGAATAAGGGAGTACGATTATGATCCAAGAGAGGTTCCCTGCCTTTCATAAGCTTTCAACTTAATGGGTTGGAATCGTTACTGCAAACAAGCATGAGTATAACAAAAATAGGGGGGAAAGCAACCGTTGTCTAAATAAAGGGGAACTTGTCACCAAAACGTCAACAGCTGCGATTTGGAACAACGCGCCGTGTATGCTACCATCATGTATAGATTGCTTTAATGCAAATGTCCGCTATTGTTCCAGACAGAGGAGAGAGAACTGCCGTGAAAAGCAAATTAGCTATCGTAGGACTTATGCTCTTTACGATTTTTATCGGTTTCGGCATTATTATTCCCGTATTGCCCCAATTGGTGTCGGATGTGAGCGAAAAATCTGCAAACTGGCATACGGGAGCGATGCTGGCGATCTATTCGTTCATGTCTTTCCTGCTCAGTCCGGTGTGGGGAGGGTTGTCCGAGCGTATTGGCCGTCGTCCCGTCATCATGATCGGCGTGCTCGGGTTTAGCGTAAGTTTCCTTCTGTTCGGGATATCGGGCGACAATCTAGCCATCATGTATGCGTCCCGTATATTGGGAGGATTGTTCTCCGGGGCGGTCGTATCCTGTATCGTTGCTTACGTGGCGGATATTACGACGGAGGACGAACGCACGAAAGGCATGGCGGTCGTCGGTATGAGCATCGGACTCGGATTCACGTTCGGGCCGGGCTTTGGCGGGTTCCTAAGCGAGATCACACTCCACACCCCTTTCTACGCGGCGGCGGCGCTCTCCTTTATCGTGTTCGTTGCCGCCTGGTTTAAACTTTCCGAATCGTTGCCGCCGGAGCGCCGCGCTTCGAAAGAGAAAGGGAAAAGAATTTCCCGCTGGACGGCGTTTCAGGGTCCGCTTAAATATTTGTACGTGCTGGCTTTCTTCGTCACGTTCTCTCTGGCGATATTAGAGGCGACATTGCAACTGTTCGGAATCAAGCAATTCGACGTTACTCCGCTGCAGATCGGAATGATGTTCTTCTTCTGCGGGTTAGCCGGGGCGCTTGTACAGGGAGGAATCGTTCGCCGCCGCGTGAAGAAAGGGCAGGAAGGGCAGTATATCGCCATTGGGCTGCTCATTTCCGCCGCCGGGTTTTTCTTGTTGCTAACGGCCAACAGTTGGGGAATGGCGACGGTTTACTTATGCGTGTTCGGAATCGGCAACTCGCTCATCAAGCCTTGCGTGACTTCCCTCATTACGCAGAAGACGACGGTTGGACAAGGCATTGCTTCCGGCCTCAGCTCTTCCATGGATAGCTTAGGCCGCATTGTCGGTCCTTTGCTTGGAGCTGCCCTGCTCGGAGCCGCGGATTGGCTGCCCTTCATCGTATCGGGTTTGCTCTCCGTCGCTGCGTTGGGATTGCTAGCGCAATTCCGGAGCCAAGATCGGCAGAAAGCGCAGGCTTAATTATAGCCGTCTAACACAATAAACCGGAGGCAAATGCCCCCGGTTTTTTTGTGTCCGTATAGCCGAACAGGGTGGACCCAGCGAACCGAATGTTTTTCTCAACAAAATGACTTAAGTCACCCTTGGTCCGGAATGACAAATGACTCGAGTTACCTGTATTCAGATTGAAGATTCACTACAATGATTACAGAAACGAACGATTGACTCTAACGTAACGGAAAACTGTACGATAACATCAGTCTGAACAATCGTTCATACTCCGTTCATAATCAACCCGTATGGTAAGGATGATTGACATGGACAGAGACTTCAGCCGCAAACGATATCCGACTTTGGTCGAGGTTCAATTCCGGTCTTCAGCCGTTTACCTCGAACTTGGATTATCCGTTATGCTGTGAAAAGAAAATAATGGAGTGGAAGGGGAAAAATCGAAGTGAAGAGTATTATTGGCGGAGCATTCCGCAACAAAGCAGCAATGATTATCGTTATTATTATGGTTTTAGGAATGGGGATTTTCAGTTACACGAAGCTGCCTATGGAGTTTTTACCCGAGGCAGATAATCCCCAAGTTACTGTGTCCGTCATAGGACCGGGGTATGACGCTTCTTCAATGGAGCGCTCCGTTACGAATCCGTTGGAACAGGCGTTATCCGCAATCAAAGGGAAGACGAATGCTTTCTCGACTTCTGGAGACGGCTTCTCCCAAGTCAACCTGAACTTCGATTCCTCTACGGATATGAAGGAAGCGAAAGCAGAAGTTGAACGTGCTGTGAATGCCGTACAGCTGCCGGAAAGGGTATCGCCGCCTTACGTCGTGCAGTTCAATACATCGATGATCCCGATTTCGTTCGTCACGCTTACGTTTGCAGAAGGTGTGAGTGATGCGCAGAAGGAAACGCTCGAGCAACGCGTACTCGATGAATTCCGCTCCATCGATGGCGTAGGCGAGGTACAGCTTTCTGGTAAATCCCAGCCTAAAGTAAGCATCATTCCGGATGCAGCAAAGCTAGCCGCTAAAGGTGTGCCTATGCAATCGTTGTACGGAGTCCTTCAAGGACGTGATGCTTCGGCATCCGTAGGCGAGTCTACATTGGACGGACAGATCGTGAATCTGAATGTATCTGCCAGCCTGCAAGACGTGGATGCGATCAAGAAGCTTCCAGTCGCTGAAGGCGTTAAGCTGGGAGATGTAGCAGTTGTTAATTTCGTGGACGATAAGGAAAGCACGTTCCGGATGGACGGCAAGGATGCACTTGATTTCGTCATCTCGAAAGGCGCGAATTCAAATGCGGTCAATGTCGGCGAAGGCGTGGAGAAAGTAATCAAGACGCTTAATGAAGAGAATAAAAACATCAACCTTAAAACATATATTAGCACTTCTGAACAAGTCGTTCATTCCGTTGACAGCATGATGAGAGAAGTTCTCCTAGGTGCGTTGTTCGCTACAATCGTTATTCTCATATTCATGCGTAACGTTAGGGCGACCCTCGTTACAGTCGTATCCATTCCATTGTCTCTAGCTATGACTCTCTACTTGCTTGACCTGTCAGGTATTACGCTTAACATTCTGACATTGGGCGGAGTCGCGGTTGCTGTCGGTCGTTTGGTGGATGATAGTATTGTCGTTATCGAGAATATTTTCCGGCGCTTGCAGAAGGAGAAGTTCTCTACCGGGTTGATCATCGAGGCTACGCAAGAAGTTGCAAGGGCGATCACGGCTTCTACGCTGGCAACAGTTGCCATATTCTTGCCAATAAGTCTCTTGCGCGGAGGTCTTCAATCCTTCTTGCTGCCATTCGCTCTAACTATGACATACTCACTGCTGTCTTCCTTGCTTGTCGCTTTGACAGTTATTCCGCTTATGAGCGCAGGCGTGCTCAAAAATTCGCAAATTAAAGAGCACCTTCCTTCTAAGAAGTTTACACGGTTCCTCGAATGGAATCTGCGACACAAATGGCTCCCGATCACCGCTGCGTTCTTGCTGCTGATTGGTTCCCTTGCAACCTACATGAATTTGCCAAAAGGAGCTATTGATTCCTCGAGCGCGGAGACTTTAACGATTAACCTGGAATACAAGCCGGATACGCCTGTTGCAGAGGTGCTTGAGAAGGGAAAGAAGTTTGAAGCTTTTTTAATCAGCCAAGAAGAAACTGAATGGGTGACCATGATGAATGGAAACAGTGCAGATGGTGCCAAGTATGGACAAGTATCATCGCCGACGCTTGTCTCCTACATGATCCATATGAAAGATGATGCCGATGCGGAGAACGTTATCAATGCCGTTAAATCCGAACGTGCGAACTATCCGGGTGCCGATCTTAACGTCGGAACGGGAAATTTCCTGATGGGCGGCGGTGGGTCGCAGATATTCGTAGACGTGACAGGAGACAATCTGGAGCAGATAACGAAGACGGCTGATGAGGTTATGGCCAAGATCAAACCTGTTAAGGACGTTCTCAAGGTTGAAAGCAACCAACAAGAAAAGAAAACCGTGTACACATTGGAAGTAAACGCAACGGAAGCGAAAGCTGGAGACATCGCCATGCAATTGCAAGGCATGTTAAATCCGGTTCCGATCGGAACATTAAATGTCGAAGGACAATCGCTGAATGTTCTGCTCGAGCCTTCCTTGAAGCCGAATTCGGAAAGTGAACTTTCCAATATTATGGTCATGACGGATACAGGTCCGAAACCGATATCCAGCGTTGCAAAATGGATTAAATCGGAGCAAGCAACATCGTTCTTCCATAAAGACGGCAATAGCTATGTCCGTGTCTCCGCTACAGTTGAACCTTCCCAGTTATCGATTGTAGGAGCTGAGATTAAGAAACAGCTTGCTGATGTAAAGCCTCCTGAAGGCATAAAATTGAATGTCGGCGGAGCATCGGCTGACCAATCTGCAGATATGATGAGCCTACTCATGATGATTTTGGTATCGCTTGGGATCGTATTCCTGATTATGGTCTTTACCTTCAAGACGATTAGAGCACCACTTGCTGTTATATCATCGTTTTTATTTGTACCTATTGGAGCTGTACTAGGACTAATCGTAACGGGGATCACACCGGACTTCACCGCGTTATTCGGAGTCGTTATGCTCATAGGTATCGTAGTTACGAATGCAATTGTTCTAATCGATCGCGTTAAACATAACGAAGGTAACATGACAATCCGCGAATCGTTATTGGAAGCGGCGGGAACTCGGATGCGCCCTATTCTCATGACGGCGATTGCCACCATCTGCGCCATGCTGCCGCTCGTGTTCAGCACGACCAGCAGCGGAAGCATCGTCTCTCAAAGCCTTGCTATCGTCGTTATCGGCGGTCTGGCTGTCTCAACGGTGCTAACACTGTTTATTGTTCCATGTATTTATGAGTTATTACACTTCCGCAAGTCCGCGCGCCAACGCAAAACATCGGCCGCAGCGCTTCGCGAAGTCGCAGCGCAATAAATTTTGTTTGCCGGATCACGAAAAAAGGAGTTTGCAGATACTGCAAGCTCCTTTTTTCGTACCGTCATTATCCCCAGAGCTCAGTAGAGAAATTCTTTCGCCCCTATGTCCATTATCCCCGTGGCTCAGTGCCACTTTGGAATCAGCCTCACTGAGTAAAGGGGATAATGGGCATAGGCGATTTCCGAGCCGCGATCGCTCACTAACAGACGGGATTGGATAACGTCGCTTACGCAAACGCCATCCGGTACAGCGGCAGAAGCGTCGTAAATGTTTCTTCCGCTTTCCGGATTATCGCTGCGCCATCCGCAAGTATCGGATCGCCGCGCCGAATATGAATTCCGCATGTCAATTCCGCAGCTTTGACCGTCTTCAACCGCAGTAGCAAGTCTGCCAATTGCTCGTTGGACAGTTCACTATGCGTAAGTCCTTCAGGCACCATGTGGTCCTTCGACCATACAAAGTGGCCGGGCACCGTACTGTGAACGGAATCAAGCTCGGTCAAGGCCCGTTCCGCGAAGACGTTCTTGTTCGGGCACTCGTAGATAATGGCAAATTGGATGAACACATGCGTTGACCATAGTCCGATTTGAAAGTGAGGATGGGCCTTGTAACCTCGTTTATTGTTGGCAAAAGCGACCCAAGTATCATTTGGCGGATTAACCGTTCTACGCGCGTGCTTGGCCACATGGGTAAACATCTCTTCCCCGCACAACTCCCCTAAAGACTGCGAGATCCTGTCGCCTATCATGTGCAATTTGGGGCGGACTCGACCGATCAATGCATCCATCCGCGCCTCTAATCCCTCAATCTCGAACACCTCGAAATCCCGATCGGCAAATCCTTTAAAAGTTTCCGCTGCTGCTATGCTCATCGTTATGACTCCCTCGAAAGTTAATTTTTCAAATAATAGATGGCGATTTGCGTCCGATCCCGAAGCGCTAATTTCCCGAGTATTTCGGAAATATAGTTTTTGACCGTACCTTCGCTCAGGAATAACGCTCCCGCGATTTCCTTGTTCGACTTGCCGTCGGCGATATGCCGTACGATATCTTGCTCCGCCGGGGTCAATCCAGCGGCCGATAGGTTTTTACCTAGTGTGGATACTTCCGCGCCTTCTATGACAAGCTGCTGTTGCCCATCGCGAGAGCTTAACATGCCTGCAAGCTTGCGCGCAATATCGGGATGAATGAGATGATTGCCTTCGAAAACCGATTTAATGCCGGAGATAATTCGGGCCGGCGGGACGTTCTTGAGCAAATAACCGTTTGCCCCGTTACGGATCGCTTGAACGATGTACTCGTCGTCATCGAAGGTCGTTAGAATCAGTACCGATGGCGGCTTGTCCAGCGACTTGAGCTTTCGCGTTCCTTCCACGCCATCGCATTCAGGCATTCGTATGTCCATCAGAACGATATCGATTTCCGGTTTATGCTTGGTGAATTGATAAGCCTCCTCACCGTTCCCGCATGTCCCGGCTACGTGTAAATCTGGATCCATATCCAGAATAACCTTAAGGCTTTCCCGAATAAAGGGATCGTCGTCGACAATGAGTACTTGAATCATGTTATTTTTCTCCTCCTGCGCGGCGGCCTGCGTCATGATAGGGGACGATCGTCGAAATGACGAAACGAGGCTCAAGTGACACTAGCAGCTGCCCGCCTAACATCTTAAGCCTTTCTTGCATGCCCTTCAGTCCCATCCCGAAAGAAATTCCCCCGGGTGGCTTGCCGTTGTTCGTAATATTCATCGTTACGTTGACAGTAGCGAAATCAAGGCCAATCTCGACCGCGGAAGCTCCGCCGTGCCTTACGGCATTGGTAATCGCTTCTTGGGCGTTGCGATACAACACGAATTCCACGCTGGGATACAGCGGGAACGGCCTGCCCGTTATCTCGAAGGAGATGTTGATTTGCAAGTCCCTGCCCGCGTCTTCAATAAGCCGGTGCAAGGCATAACGCCTGGCGTTGTACGCTTCCGGAGGCTGAAGCTTGCGGACGGTATAACGCATGTTATTCATGCTTTCTTCCAACTGTCCGCGGACCTGTTCAACCATGCGGATCGCTTGCTCCGAATCGCGATGCATGAGCTGCAACGCCGCTTCCGTCATCATTTTTACCCGGATGAGGCGATGACCCAAATCGTCATGGAGTTCGGTCGCGATTCTGCCACGTTCCTCGACCTGGGTATAATCCTCGACTTTGCGCGCGTAATCGAGCGCTCTGGCGCGTTCCTGCTCTATTTTCTCATGGTTAAGGGCGAGTATTTCATATTGGCTCTCGATGGTCTTTTGTTTGCGGTTTGCGATATGTATGACGACTAATAGCATTGCAAAAAACAACCAAATCAGGTTGACGAGCCATAAGGTTCGAGTGTCCTGCTGCAAACTAACGGCATTGGCGACTACAATGGACAGTAATGCCATAGCCCCGATCTCCATAGGCTTGCGCATATAGAGGAAAATTGAAACCAGCGTGGAGCACAGCATCAGAAATAACAGCCCCCCATAGGTTGCATATAGCCAGCCGAAGCCGGCAATCTCAATAGGGAGCATGATGTATGCCGTTAATCTCGTTTGTTCCGTTATGCGCAGAAGCAACAGGGAAAGAAGAACGTATCCGACGTAGTGAGCCGGAGACGAGATGTTCGTCACGTACAAAGTCGCGATAGCGGGCAGCACGATCAGCAAGTGCTGTAACCAAACGAGCAGCAACCGCATGAAGGCGCTCCTTCCCAAATCAAGTGATAGGAACATTATAGCATTCAATAAATGACTTTTGTCACCTCATAGAATACCGATTAATGACTCGATGCACCTGTTTGAACAGTAACCGGACGTTTACAATGAGATCAATAAGGCTGAGAGGGGCACTCGATTATGGCATTGATTGAATTTAAAGGAGTCGTAAAAAAGTACGATACGAAAATAAGCGTTAATCATTTGAATTTGGAAATCGCGCAAGGTGAAATTTTCGGACTGCTTGGTCCGAATGGCGCGGGTAAAAGCACAACCATCCACTTGCTCGCGGGACTGCTGAACCTTGACGGCGGAGAAATTACGCTGGAAGGCTACTCCACGGCGAAGAACCCGCTCGAGGTAAAACGGCGGATCGGGCTGGTACCGCAAGAACTCGCGATTTACCCCTTGTTATCCGCAAAGGAGAACGTTACTTTTTTCGCTCGGTTGTATGGGTTAAAAGGTACCATCCTCAAGGAACGGGTTGATGAAGCGCTGGAGTTCACGGGTCTGCAGAATTTCGCCAAAGAGAGGCCGGACTCTTTCTCCGGAGGGATGAAGAGAAGGTTAAACATCGCTTGCGCAATCATGCATAGGCCCAAGTTGATCATCATGGATGAGCCCACGGTCGGCATTGACCCGCAATCCCGCAATCATATCCTGGAGTCTGTCAAAAAGCTGAACGCCATGGGCTCGACCATTATTTATACGAGCCATTACATGGAGGAAGTCGAAGCAATCAGCACTAGAATAGGCATTATGGATCAAGGCCGGCTCGTTGCGCACGGCACGAAGGATGAACTCATTCAACAAGCCGGACTCAAGGAGCGATTAATGCTGGAATGCAGCCGTCTTACGGATGAAGTTGCGGAAGAGATCCGCACGCATCCTCGGATTACTTTCTTCCAGAGAAGGGAAAATAACAAGCTGGAGCTCGTTCTCCAAGAGTCTCAAACGTATCTCCAAGACATCCTTTTCATTCTAAGCAAGCATAAAATGGCGCTGCAGAAATTAACCCGGGTAGAACCCGATTTGGAAAGCTTGTTCCTGACGATGACCGGACATACGCTGCGAGACGGAGCTTAACCTTTATGAATGCGGGGTAGGAGGAAGATTGTAATGAAAATGACACTATTAATGGCTTGGAATGTAATCATACGCCTAGTAAGAATTCGTACTGTCCTTGTGGTGCTTATCGGGCTTCCGCTATTACTCATTTTTTTGTTAGGAAATGCACTGGATAACGAGATAAAGCCAGTAAGGCTTTCCCTATACATCGGAGATACGGAAGAGTTAGGCGAAGCAGCGCAACAATATCTTTCTTCACCCTCACTCAAGTCTATTATTGAATCTCTGATAAGGGGCAGCGATGATGAGGTTAAGGCGGATATACGTGCCGATAAAGCAGATTATGGGTTTTCCATACCCGAGAATTTCTCCGAACATGTCCGAGAGGGGCAGGGGGAGGCTCGCTTTTACCCTGGTAAGTTTGAATCACGCAACATGACCGCCGAGTCTGTTCTTAACGGATTGTTGCAAGAAATCGATATAAACCAAGCGGCGGCAAGCGTTATCCCCGGTAAGGCTCTATCTACAACAATCCCTAGCAATGAGGGGGTTATTCCGGCAGAAAGAGTTCGCGTAGGTACCCTTCTTGCCGATGATAACGTCGAATTCGGTGCTGTGTCAGCGCTGCAATATTATTCGGTTGCCTATTTGATCATGTTCCTGCTGTTCTCAGGTATGTCTGTTGCTATTAGTTTGACAGAGGAAAGGGATCAAGGGACACTGCTTCGTCTGTATGCCATGCCCGTATCGCTAAATGCCATGCTGTTCGGTAAACTGATTGGGGTCTCTCTGTTTTCATTCATTCAGGCCACGATTATCGTCGGTTTTACTAAATGGGTTTATGGTGTCGATTGGGGTATCGATTATGCCGGAATTGCTCTAATATGCATCTTGGTTTCTGTGGCGACTATCTGCTTTGCAGTCATTATAGCTTCCTTCATGCGCAGCCGAAGATCGATTGATTCCACTTTCAGCTTGCTGATTACCTCCATGACCTTTTTTAGCGGCGGTATGATCCCAGACCTAGGGCCCAATATCCGAGAAATAGGAAAGTTTACGATTAACCACTGGGCAAGCGAAGCACTGCGTCAGTTGATGTCGGGAGGAAGCTTGACTGACAGTTGGCGTACGGTCGTCATTTTGGGAGCCATAACGGTTGTGCTTCTCTCGCTGTCGGCAATAAGATTTCGGAAGGCGGTGGTCTTGTCGTGAGCAGTTTGATTATTGCCAGACTCATTATCCGCAGGACAATCGGTAACCGCAAAGGTTTTCTGATCTTAGTCTTACTACCTATTTTAGTCGTCTCGGGCATTGTCGGCTTGTTCGGAAAAGAATCCGATCATAAAGCTCATATCGGGGTATGGAATGAAGACCAAGGTTGGTTGAGTCGTTCTATTGTCGATTCCGTTCAAGCCATCGATTCTTATCAAGTGAATATGCAGGATTCGAAAGAATTAACGCTGGAAACCTTGAAACAAGACGTTTATGAAGAAAAATGGGATGCCGCAATTCATATCCCCGCTGATTATACCCAGAAGATGCTGGCCGGGGAGGAAACGGTCGTTGAGCTGTTTCGGAAAAGCGAGCAGCAGTGGAATGTTTCCCTGCGGATTACGTTGATGGAAGAAACCGGGAGATTAGCCCGCAGCGTTCAAATCGTTTCCGATTCTGGCGCGGGCCTAGCGACGCAAGATCAGCGAATTCGCGATCTGCTCATAAAGCAGGACGAAATTGGGGTTGAAGCGGTCAGAGAAAAGCTTGTGAAACCCCATAATGGCGGCTATGTCCTGGGTATAGGTTTGATGCTGATGTTTATGTTGATTTTGGTTAACCAATCGATTCATGGCATTATGGAGGACCGCGGCAACCGGACGATGGCGCGTATGTTCGCTGCTCCGGTAAGAGCTTGGGAAATCTCGCTCGGCAACTTCCTTGGCTGCTTTTTATTAGGTACTTTACAATTGGTACTTATATTGATTGTCACGCGTTTTGTTATTGGATTTGATTTCGGGCTTTCGTTCGGTAAACTGCTGGTCATCCTGGAATTTTTTCTGCTTGCGGCTGTGGGTATTTCTTCAGCGGTTGCCGGCATGGTCAGGAGCAGCGCCCACTTAGGAAATATGAACAATCTGGTCGTCATTCCTACATGTATGCTTGGAGGATGCTTCTGGCCGGTCACGATAATGCCTGATTTCATGCAGAAGCTGTCTAATTTCTTGCCGCAGAGATGGGCGATCGTCGCCCTCGAGCAAGCTTCCAGCGGTGCGTCTTTGCCGGATATCGGGTTGCAATTAAGCATATTACTTCTATTCGCCGCCGTTCTGTTAGCTTTTGGTTCTTATATTTTACAGCCAGCCAAAAGCTGATTTTGGTTCACTTAACCCGCTTCGAATCCCCGAAGCGGGTTAGTTGTATAAATTAGGATGGAAAATAGTCAAGAAACCAAGTTGCCATAACATAAGATGGAGTATAAGATAGAAGTAAGCAACAATATTCAGATAATTCGGTCAATATCTCAAGCCATGCGATTAAAGCAGGAGGGGGGATGGCCGTGAACCGCAGTCATGAAGTGGAATACTGCAACCTGGAGCTTCGCTTTGATCGCCGCCAAATTCAGAATTTGATCCGAGAGCTTATCCAGGAAGGCTATTCCTTGTACTGGAACGAAAGTGAGCATCAATTCATCGTATCCGTCCGAACGGGGCGGAAGCTGCTTAAGCTGAGATTCCTAAGGGTGCTGGGTCGGTACAAAATGGTAGGAGATTACCTGGTCAAGGATGAGAAGCTGGCGCTTTGGATCGAGAAGCTCATCAACGATTCCCGCGGCCACGCCATTGTAAAGAGGTTCCACGACCGTCAAGTGCTGAGAATCGAAAACATCATGTTCGGTGAAATTATCCGTCTCGTGGAGGTGTCCGGCATGGAACATCGGATTATTTTTCAAAAACGGCCGCAAGTTACGGTAGAAGACATGGTTCAGGCTTTCAAATCCAAGAGGGCCGAACAGCGCGCGGGTGTCCTTCGTCTTGAAATCGATTACGAGCTCGCGGTCCTCCATGAAGCGATAGTGAATGGATGGCCTGAGACGATTGAATCGAGCAAAGAGAAGCTGAAGGGCATGCGTACCGAGATGCTGCTCTTGGAACTGTAATGAGGCAATAAACCTATATACAATACAAAAAGCGGAGTCCCTTGCTCAACAAGGGTTACTCCGCTTTTGGTTATAAATAAGCTTTGATTTCGCGATATAGATTCGGATTAGTCCGCTTTCGCAAATTCCAATTCAATATGCACTTTGATGGCGTCTCCGACGAGGAATCCGCCGGTTTCAAGCGCCGCATTCCATGACAGCCCGAATTCGGAACGGTTGATGACGCCGTCGGCGGTTACGCCCAATTTCACGTTGCCCCATGGATCTTTGGCAGGACCAGCGATTTCGGTGTTCAATGTAATGGATTTAGTCACGCCGGCGATCGTAATGTCGCCGGTAAGTTTATAATCATCTCCGCCTTTGGATTCAAGAGCCGTCTTTTTGAAAATGATTTGCGGGAACTGTTCGACATTGAAGAAATCCGGAGACTTCAGATGGCCGTCGCGACCCTCGTCTTTGGTATTGATGCTGCTCGCGTCGATCGTAATAGTAGCATCTACGTTGGAAAGGACGTCGGTATCGGCGGTTACGACTGCATCGAAATCGTTAAAGCTGCCGCGTACGTTAGTAATCATCATGTGGCGTACGCTAAAGGTAATGCCGCTGTGAGCCTTGTCTAATTGCCAGTTGCTAGTTGTCATCATTATCACTTCCCTTTACTATTTATATTTACTATTAAATAATAAGTATCTATAAAATGCAAGAAAAACTTGGAGAAGGGTACGCAAAGCAAATGAAGGTTTTCATCTCTGTACAAAAAGAGTACAATAGTTCTATTGTGAAAATTTTGACTAAAGGATGAAGAAAACCATGTCGAATGCAAACATCGGTGTCGTCGGCCTAGCCGTAATGGGACGTAACCTTGCTCTGAATATCGAGAGCCGCGGGTTTAGAGTTGCGGTATACAACCGTTCGCCGGAGAAAACACACGATTTGTTGAACACGGACGGACAAGGTAAAAACCTTGTCGGGACTTACTCCGTTGAGGAATTCGTGAATTCCTTGGAGAAGCCTCGCAAAATTCTCATCATGGTTCAAGCGGGCGCAGGAACGGATGCAACGATTGAATCCCTCGTTCCTCACCTTGACAAAGGCGATATTATTATCGACGGCGGGAACGCCTATTTCCCTGACACGCAGCGCCGCAGCAAAGATCTGACGGCTCAAGGCTTCCATTTTATCGGAACCGGCGTATCGGGCGGCGAAGAAGGCGCATTGAAAGGTCCTTCGATCATGCCGGGCGGACCGGAAGAAGCTTATCGTCTCGTGGAGCCTATCCTTACGGGCATTTCCGCTAAGGTTAACGGAGACCCATGCTGTACATACATCGGACCTGACGGTGCAGGACATTACGTCAAGATGGTGCACAACGGTATCGAATACGGCGACATGCAGCTCATCTGCGAAGCTTATCAATTGTTGAAAGACGTGCTCGGCGTGTCGACCGACGAGTTGCATAACATCTTTAGCGAGTGGAACAAAGGCGAGCTCGACAGCTACCTGATCGAAATCACGACCGATATATTCGCGCAGAAGGATCCGGAAACCGGCAAACCGATGGTGGACGTCATTCTTGACGCCGCAGGCCAAAAGGGTACTGGGAAATGGACAAGCCAAAGCGCGCTCGATCTGGGCGTCCCGCTCTCCATCATTACGGAATCCGTGTTCTCCCGTTTCCTCTCCGCAATGAAAGAAGAGCGCGTCGCTGCGAGCAAAGTACTTAAAGGACCAAAAACGAGCACGTTCCAAGGCGACAAAGCCGCGTTCATCGAGAGCGTGCGCAAAGCGTTGTTCGCGAGCAAAATTTGTTCCTATGCCCAAGGCTTCGCCCAAATGCGCGCCGCTTCCGAAGAGTACGGCTGGAACTTACGCTATGGCGATATCGCGATGATCTTCCGCGGCGGCTGCATCATTCGCGCGCGTTTCCTGCAAAACATCAAAGACGCCTATGATCGCGAACCGCAGCTGCGTAACTTGCTGCTTGACGAGTACTTCAAAGGCATCGTAGAAGCTTATCAAGATGCTTGGCGCGAAGTCGTATCCGCCGCTATAGCTTACGGCATCCCGGTACCCTCGTTCGCGAGCGCCATCGCTTATTATGACAGCTACCGCTCGGAGCGCCTTCCCGCCAACCTGCTTCAGGCGCAGCGCGATTACTTCGGTGCCCATACATTCAAACGTTTGGACAAAGAAGGTACGTTCCATCATAACTGGATTAATTCTTAATTCAGCCGCGTGGAAGAAGATCGCTTAGCATAGCGCGTAAGCAGGCGGTTTCCTGACCGCTAGGGCTGCGCCGATGCAGAAGCAGCAAGGCCATATCCGCGAAACAGGCAAAATGTGCAAGCAGCTGTGGCCGATCGAGCCCCGACCATTCGGGAGCTCCGTCGGCCACTTTTTTCTTCACGTAGCCGAGCGCCAATAGGACGTCTTCCCTGCACAGCGGGTAAGAAGGATCAAGCAGCCGGCGAATCGGTTGTTCTACGGTAGTAAGCATTCGTTTATTATCCAAGAGCAGCATCACCTTTGACAATGTATGGTTTCACTATCAAAGTTACGGATAAACTCGCCGTTTTATACCTTCGGATCGATATGATATGATATAAAAAGCGTAAAATACAAGGAATGGGGAACTCGTTTTGAATGGAAACGACTCAAGCCGCAACATCATCATCGTCGGTTTCATGGGGACGGGCAAATCAACGGTTAGCCGTTTGTTGTCTGAGCGGCTTGGTTGGGAGAGTAAGGACACGGATGAAGAGATCGAACGGTTAGCCGGACAATCCATTAAGCAATTGTTCTCGGAAGATGGGGAAGAAAGCTTTCGCGACTTAGAAAGCCGGGTGTTGAAGGAAGTGCTGAGCCGCGGACGGCAGGTGGTCGCGACCGGAGGCGGCGCCGTTCTGCGGGAAAGCAACCGGCGAACGATGCTAAGCGGAGGATGGGTAATTGCGCTTACGGCGGACAAGGAAAGCTTGATTCGCCGCGTGACGAGCGCAGCGGCGGCAGGAATGCGGCCGCTTCTTGCAGGCGATGCGGAGGAACGCGTCGGTACATTGCTTGAGACGAGGCGGCATGCCTACGATTTCGCGCATGTTATAGTGGACACGACCCTGCGATCGCCTTCGGAAGTGACTGATTTGCTGCTTCGTTGGGTAAATCGGTAAGATGCTTAAGGCAAATTCGACCAGGCGAGCATCCCGCCAATAAGATTGGTAGTCCCTTTATAACCAAGAGACGCCAAGTACTGGCAAGCTTGATCGCTGCGGTAGCCGCTGCGGCAGATGAATATGACTTCTTCCTCTTGAGGAATCTCATCGAGCCGCTGGGGAACTTGGCCTAGGGGCAGATGAATAGCTCCCGGAATGATTCCTTGGGCAACCTCTTCATCCTCGCGAACATCGATGAGATGAATTCGTTCACCGGCATCTAGCCGTTTTTTCAATTCTTCGACCGTAATGGTCGTGTATGAGCTCATGATCAGCCATCCCTTCTGCGAAACATAGATTCATCATAAGAAACTGCGCATGGGGCTGTCAATGAAGGATGGAGGAAATCATGCGGATTGTGCTCGGCATTGCCTTCGGCGGTTTCCTGGGAGCGATCGCCCGCTATGAGATCGGACTTTTATACCCGCAAAGCGCAGGCTCGGCTTTTCCGTGGTCCACGTTATTCATCAATCTATCAGGCTCGTTGCTGCTCGGCTATTTATTCGGCTGGTTGGCCCGTCGGCACATCCCGGCATGGCTAGGCGAAGCGGTCGGAACCGGATTTTTGGGATCGTTTACGACCTTTAGCGCGTTTAACGGTCAGTTATGGCAATTATGCCAGAGTGGAGCTTATTTGTCTGCGACAGCTTATTTCATTTTAAGCGCAGTTGGAGGATGGTTGCTTGCGATAGCCGGTTTGGCTTGGGGAAGGCGGACACCTGCATGAGCGGCATCTTGTTGACAGTCCTAGTCGGAATGGGCGGAGCGTTTGGCGCGCTTATGCGTTACGGAATCGGACGCTTGGTCGTCTCCAAGCATAAGCCGGGGTTCTATGGAACTTTGATCATTAATCTTGCGGGTTCGTGCGCAACGGGATTATTCATAGGTCTTCAATTGGAGAAGGAATATCTTGCAACTTATGCTTTTGCGGTTATTGGAATATTGGGTGGATTAACTACCTATTCTACGTTAAATGTGCAGAAAGCAATGATGAGCCAAGGCGAGCCTCGCCTTACGTTAATAATTTATTTGGCTGCTACATACGTTGGCGGATTTGGATTAACCGCTATTGGCGCCGGATTGGGTTATCTTCTGCATACATAGTCTACGAGGAGCGTGTTTGTTCATGGATATGATCGTTACCCCTACTGGAAATCTCAAAGGTGAAATTCAAGCATTGTCCTCGAAAAACTATACGACGCGTTATTTGCTCGTTTCCGCGCTGGCGGAAGGAACAAGCACGATTCTATATCCGGCTCATAGCGAGGACGGAGAAGCGATGCGCCGCTGCATTCGCGATCTGGGCGCCGTCGTGGAAGAGGATGCGGAGAAAATCGTAATTACCGGATTCGGACGCAATCCTCATCCGGCCAAGGAGCTAAACGTCGGCAACGCGGGAGCGGTTTTGCGCTTTATTATGTCGATTGCGGCGTTGCTACCGGAAGTTCATTTCGTCAATGCATACCCTGAGTCCCTCGGGAAGCGCCCGCACGATGATTTGATTGTTGCTTTGGAGAGCATGGGCGTGCAGATCGAGCACCGGAACGGACGCTTGCCCATGACCATTCGGGGCGGTAACCCGCACGGCGGTAAAATACAAGTTTCAGGCAGCGTCAGCTCGCAATTCTTAAGCTCGTTATTGTTCTTGACTCCGTTGCTGGATGAGGACAGTGAAATCGAAGTGTTGCACGATCTGAAGTCCAAGGTCGTTATCGGACAGACCCTTGAGGTGCTTGCGCAAGCCGGCATTATCGTAGAAGCTTCGGAAGATCTGATGCATTACCGGATTCCCGGCAAACAGAAGTATAAGGCTCAGACCTATACGGTACAGGGAGATTATCCCGGTTCCGCGGCTATATTGGCAGCCGCTTCGGTAACGGAATCCGATGTCGTCGTCCATCGCCTGATGGAGGAGAGCAAGCAAGGGGAGCGCGCCGTGGTCGACGTTTTGAAAGCCATGAACGTTCCCCTTACGCACAAGAACGGTATCGTCCACGTGAAGGGAAACGGACGTTTAACCGCCGGAGAGTTCGACGGAGACGAATTCACGGATGGCGTTCTGGCCATGGTTGCCGCAGCCGTATTCGCGGAAGGCACTTCCCGTTTCTATAATGTCGAGAATTTGCGTTTCAAGGAATGCGACCGGATTACGGACTTCTTGGCGGAGCTGCGCAAAGCCGGAGCCAACGTGGAAGAGAAGCAGGACGAGATCATCGTCCACGGTCGCCCGGAAGGGGTAGAAGGCGGAGTAGAAATCGATGCCCACTTCGACCATCGGGTCATCATGGCACTCACGATCGTCGGTTTGCGCTCCGCGCGGCCGATTCGTATCAAGGATGCGCATCATGTGGCCAAATCTTACCCGATCTATTTCGATCATCTGAAATCGCTTGGCGCCAAAGTTGAGTGGGTAAACTAAACGAATCTAAACCTATTAAGGGAGGCACATTACTATGCCGTACGTTCATCCGTCCCGCGAAGAGATCAAACAGATTTTACTGGATACCCAGACGATTGCCGTAGTCGGATTGTCGGACGATCCATCCAAAACCTCACATATGGTATCTGAGGCGATGCAGCAAAAGGGTTACCGGATTATCCCGGTGAATCCGAACGCTTCTTCCATCTTAGGCGAGACAAGCTACGCCTCGCTGAAGGATGTTCCCGTTCCGATCGACATCGTTAATGTCTTCCGCCGCCCCGAGCATACTCCTCCAATCGCGGAGGAAGCCGTAGCGGCCGGCGCCAAAGTCCTCTGGCTACAGCTAGGCATCTCAAACGAAGAAACCGCAGCTATCGCCTCCGCAGGCGGCCTAAAGGTCATCATGGACCGCTGCATCAAAGTGGAGGACTCCATCCTCCTCCCTCACGGCAAACAATAAAATCTTTTTCTTTAAATAAAAAATAGGGCAATGGAAAATTTTTATTGTTCTTGAGGTTTTAAAGCATCTAGATGACCCCAAAAGGGGGCAGAGATGTATCTCCTGGAAGAGTTTACGTCCGCCTCTGGGAGCCCATTGCCACCACCGAATCTCATCAAAGCAATGGGCGGACAGGAAGCGGCTGGAAGGAGATACATCGTCGCCCCAGTCACAGGGTCATCTATTTTTGCTTTTGAGCCGAAAAAACGATATTTTCCATCGGAAAGGAGGGCGGCAAACTTGTTTGGAGTCGGCTATCTCCAAAGGCTTGGACGGGCCATGATGCTCCCGATGACGGTGCTTCCCGCAGCCGCCATATTCCTTATGTTATCGCGATTGCCTTGGGATTCGATGGGCTGGCCGCAAGTGCCCGAGCTTCTGCATGCTGCGGGAATGGCTATCTTCCAATTCGTTCCTTACGTGTTTGCGATCGGCATCGCGCTTGGCATGTCGAATCAAACGGCTACGGCTGGGATGGCCGCATTAACCGGAATGTTTATTTTCCATATCGTCACCCACACGTACGATTCTAACGGCGTTCAACCCTCCATGTTCGCGGGAGCCGTTATCGGAATCGTATCTGCATGGGCTCACGACAGGTTTAAATCTTTCCAATTGCCGGAGTTTTTGCAGTTTATCGGAGGCTCCCGATTCGTTCCGCTTTTTATGAGCGTCGTTTCACTGTTGTTCGCGTGGATCATGATCGGGGCTGGAGAAGGGTTAAGAGGCTGGGCGGCATCGGCGGGCACTCTCGTTTATTCCGCCGGCGGCTTCGGGATTTTTTTATACGGATTTTTGCATCGCATTCTCGTTGCGTTCGGGCTTCATCATATTTTAAACCATTTATTCTGGTTCCAGGTCGGAGAATACGAGGTTCCCGACGGGACCGTTTACTTTGGGGATTTGCCTCGTTTTTTTGCCGGAGATCCTTCCGCGGGCATTTTTATGGCGGGATTGTATCCTACTATGATGTTTGCACTGCCAGCCATCGCTTTCGCGATCATCCACGAAGCCCGGGAAGATTTGAAACCGAAGACGGGCAAGCAATTTAGGATGGCCGCTTTCGGTTCATTCCTTACGGGAATTACGGAACCCGTTGAGTTCGCGTTTTTGTTCGTGGCCCCTTATTTATTTCTTGTGCATGCGCTTCTGTCAGGCGGCATTATGTGGCTTGTATACGAGCTCGATATTCATCATGGATTCACTTTTTCAGCAGGAGCCTTGGAATATTTGGTTAATATGCCGCTAGCCCGGCGTGGCTGGTTGCTGATTCCGATCGGAGTTGCGGCAGGTTTAATCTATTACGTCATGTTCCGATGGAGCATACGGCGGTTTCAATTGACGACACCCGGTCGCGAAGACGCGACAAAATTGGATGACTGGGCGGGTGACATCACTTATCGGGCTCCGCTCATTCTGCAGGCATTGGGCGGCAAAGAAAATATGATTAGGCTTGAGGCATGCATTACCCGACTTCGGCTGACCTTGGAGGACGATCGTAGAATCGACGTGCAATCGTTACGACACTTAGGAGCGGCGGGAGTCATTCGGCTTGGCAGCGGACACGTGCAGGTGGTGTTCGGTACTTATTCGGAGCTGATCCGGGAGGAAATCCAGAAGCACATGCAATTGGACGTGCAGCAGGTACAATTCCATTCCCCCGTGCAAGGTAGAATGATTCCGCTCGAGGAGGTAGACGATCCCATCTTCGCTCAGCGTTTAGTCGGGAGAGGCGTCGCTTTTATTCCGGACAAAGGGGAATTGGTCGCCCCGGTTCAAGGGAAGGTCATACATATTCATCCCTCGCTGCATGCGATTGGCTTGTTAACGAAAGACGGCTTGGAAGTGTTGCTTCATGTGGGCATTAACACCTCCCATATGGATGGGAAAGGATTTACGATCCTGGTTAAGATGGGAGACGAGGTATCTCCAGGGCAACCTCTTCTGAAATTCCATATTCCAACCCTTAAGCAAGAAGCTAAGTCGTTGGCAACGCCAATGGTAATTACGAATAGCGAGATCGTTAAATCTTGGCGGTTCGCTCCGTTTAAGGCAGTCAAGAAAGGTCAGGCTGCCGTAATGTCGGTTGTCGTGCATGAGAGAGAGAACAAGGGGGCGGAGAAATGATTCAAGCACTGGGGGCTTCGCAAGGGATTGCCATCGGAAAAGCTTTCGTTCTGCCGCATTGGGAATGGGAGCTGCCGGACCAGAAAATCGACGTGGCTGATTTGGCGAAGGAATTCGATCGTCTGTACGAAGGGATTCGTCGTTCCAAAACAGAAATCAACCAAATGAAGACGGAGCTTGACGAGGTCGTCGGGTCCGAAGAATCCAGTATTTTCGACGCTCATCTGGCTATTCTCGAAGATCCGGTGTTCATGAACGAAATCCAAGGCATTATTCAGCGGCAATATAAGGTTGCCGAGGTGGCGGTTAAGGAAGCCATCGATCACTTCGTTACGATGTTCGATCTCTTGGACGACGAATATATGAAAGAGCGCGCCCTTGACATCAAAGACGTCGGTAATCGCCTGCTCAAACACCTGCTGGGCGCCCCTGATATCGCTCTGCCGGAAGACACCCAGCCGTTCGTATTAGTCGTGAGGGAGCTTACGCCTTCGCAGCTAGTTCATCTAAAGCCGGAGTTAGTGCTGGGTATCGTCACGATGGTAGGAAGTCCGACATCGCATGCCGCCATCATGGCGCGGGCTTTCGGCATCCCTATGGTCATGGGCGTAGAGGGAAAGCTGGAGCATGCAATCGGGACAGGCGATCTGCTAATCGTGGATGGCGGTACAGGATTGCTCCAGGTCGATCCAACTCCGGATACGGTATCCCGTTATACGGGAATACGCAAGCATCAGATTGCGATTAGAGAGCAGTTACTAATGCTGGCGGAAGTGCCCGCAATTACGCAAGATGGCGTCGGGTTAACGTTGGCGGCAAATATAAGCTCATTGAAGGAGCTGGAAGCGGCGCTAAGTAACGGGGCGGAAGGCGTAGGCTTGTTTCGGACGGAGTTTCTATACATGGACCGGGATCGCTTTCCTTCGGAGGAAGAGCAGTTCGATGTATACCGGGCTGTCGCCCAGAGGCTGAAAGGCGAACCTTTGATCATACGCACGCTCGATATCGGCGGAGACAAGCAACTCGATTATTATGAGTTGCCTGAGGAAGAAAACCCGTTTCTTGGATTTCGCGCGATAAGATTCAGCTTGGAGCGCAAAGATTTGTTCAAAATCCAGCTTCGCGCTATTCTTCGTGCTTCCGACTTCGGAGACGTGCAGATCATGTACCCGCTCATCGCTTCGGTTGAGGAGGTGCGGGAAGCGAACGAAGTATTGGCCGAGGCAAAGCGGGAATTGACTGAAGAGGGAATCCCGCATAAATCCAACATCAAAGCCGGTATTATGATCGAGGTTCCGGCCGCTGTGGCTATCGCTGATTTGTTTGCAGAAGAAGTGTCGTTCTTCAGTATCGGAACGAATGATTTGATTCAGTTCACGCTCGCGGTTGACCGCATGAACGAACAAATAAGTCATTTGTACGAGCCCTATCATCCGGCTATTCTGCGTATGTTGCGTAACGTTACGAAAGCGGCCAAGCAGCACGGAATACCTGTCAGCATTTGCGGAGAAATCGCGGGAGACGTGAACGCATTGCCTATTTGGTTGGGACTCGGCATCGAGGAACTCAGTTTGTCCGCTCAAGCGATATTACCGGTTAAAGAAAGTATGCTGCGCACGAAAGCTTCGGAAAGCCGGAAGCTTCTCGAGGAGATGTTCCGCTGTAAAACAGCGAGTGAAATCCGGAAGCTCGTTAATCAGTTCCACGCGGAAGCGGCGTTGGCACCGGGAAATATTCAACCGCTCTAACGATCGAACAACAAATCGCAGAAGGCTTTGGCATAAGGCGGGAGATCCGGCGGTCTACGGGCTGACACGAGGTTTCGGTCGATGACAACCGCTTCATCGAGCCAAACGGAACCCGCGTTCTCCATATCGTCGCGAATTCCGGGCGTGGATGTGACGGTTCTGCCTTCCAATATTTTCGCGGAAATGAGCACCCAACCGGCGTGGCAAATCTGACCGATCGGCTTACCGGCATCGTTCATTCGGCGCACGAAGTCGAGGACGCGGACGTCACGGCGAATTTTATCCGGCGCCCAGCCGCCGGGTACTAGCAGTCCGTCGAACCGGTCCGCGTCTAACTCGTCGTAAGAAATATCCGCAACGGCAGGGACGCCGTATTTACCGATATGCTTGCGGCCTTTCTCCGGACCGGCGTATAATACTTCGGCACCTTCTTCCCGCGCCCGATAAACGGGATACCAGAGCTCCAAATCTTCAAATTCGTCATCCAGTAAACATACGACTCTTTTGCTTGCAGACATGAGCATTGCCCTCCATTCATTTCGCTAATCATTTGGTTCGTCAGAAATCTATTGTATCAGAAAAGAAAGGAGAACGACAGTATTGTCTGATTTCCCCTCCGGCACTAAACGTGCTTTCAATGCCAGAACTTGGAGGACTTATCCGGCTGTTTTGTGGATGATAGCCATTTTCTTTTCATCCTCGCGCACCGGCGGGCAATTGAACGGTTTTTTACCTTGGGTGCAGAAGTGGCTGCCAGGCTTGTCCGATTTTAACCTAATGCACTACGCGGCCTATTTCGTTCTCGGTCTGACGGTTGCCTTTGCTCTTGGAAGGCGCTCGTCTACATGGCAAGGTTGCCTGATAAATATCGCGATATGCTTGCTTTACGGCCTTACGGACGAATGGCATCAGGCATACGTTCCCATGAGGACTCCAGACGCGTTGGATTTGCTGCATGACGGCATAGGAGCAACGGTGGCTGGCGTACTCGTTCTGCTCGGTTATAAGTTGCGAGATGGGCGTCGTTCCAGAAATTACACCTCCAGGTAAAGCAGGATTTGATCCACCGCGGGACGAATATATCGGGGAAAGCTCTTTGTTTAGTTAGGAGAGAATCCCGTTGCTTAAGCGCTGCTCTTGCGGAGGAGATATGAATCTCATGCTCCGCACCGTGATTTTTGCTAAAAAAGTGAATATCAATAATGTTCCGGTATACAATTGTTCCTTATGCGGACGAAACGACGTGTTCCCCGGCGTAAAGGAAGATGTCGGAAAATTGGTCGGCCAATTGGGAAGCAAGCCCGCCCCTCGCAGCATTCCTTTCGACCAAGTCCACGAATGGGCGGGAGTATTATCCCACGCGTTGCACCTGTCGGATTCGCTGCAGGCTGCCGTTATTGCTAGAGCCGCCGAGGAACGAATCAATCAACTGTTGGATCTATGGTTGATCGCTTCATCGTTAGACGATGAAGCTTGGAAGATGGAAATACAAAACCGTTTATCTCAGTTGAGTGCCCAATACATATCATAATAAGCAAAATCGGCATCGACGCCACCGTGACACCAAACCTGCGAGCGCAAAGCGCCGCATCGTATGGTGCACTTGGACGGGGGATATGCACACCCGTTCTTTTGCGAATGGATTTATTTTCTGCTACGATCGTATTATCGACATTCAAGGAGGTTATAAGATGGCAGGCATCCAACAACTTATGACAGTGGAACAATGGGATAATGCGCTTAAAGGCAGTTCCGATAAACCTTTGCTTATCCTTAAACATAGCACGAGTTGCTCCGTCAGCGCAGGCGCCCATGAAGAATTCACGCACTATGTGGAAGACAACACCGCGGGTCCAGTCGATTATGCAATCGTTCACGTCATTGAAGAACGCCCGGTCAGCAATGCGATCGCGGAGCAATTGGGAGTCAAGCATGCTTCTCCCCAGGCGATATTAGTTAAGGATGGCCAACCGGTTTGGGATACTTCCCATTGGCATATTACGTACGCATTCCTGTCGGAAAAACTTGGGTCTTCTGTGAACCACCCATAATCTCGACTGCTTACGCTTTATTCACCCATGTCAGATTGCTAAACATACGGTTTTGTCGTATGATTACCTTAATAATCCATGACCGGACAAGGTATTGCCTTCAGGTCACGAACATTGGAGCGAATTATTGTGACGGTAACCATTTACGATGTGGCACGCGAAGCTGGTGTTTCAATGGCGACGGTATCTCGAGTCGTCAACAACAATCCGAATGTCAAACCCCAAACGCGCAAGAAAGTATACGAGGCCATTGAGCGACTTGGCTATCGGCCGAATGCGGTGGCTCGGGGTTTAGCGAGCAAGAAAACGACAACCGTCGGAGTTGTCATTCCCGATATTGCCAACGCGATATTCGCTGAGGTTGCGCGGGGAATCGAAGATATTGCCAATATGTACCATTACAATATTATTCTTTGTAATGCGGACAAACGCAAAGATAAAGAAATTCGAGTCATCAACACTCTTCTGGAGAAACAAGTCGACGGCTTGTTATTCATGGGAGGCGCCGTGACGGACGAGCATATCCAGGCCTTCAAAACTTCCAATGTGCCTATCGTGCTTTGCGCAACGACCGACGAGAGAGGCACGATACCGTCCGTGGACATTGACCACGAAGGGGCAGCCAACGAGGCGGTTAGCCGCCTGATTGCCGAAGGACATAAGTCGATTGCCATGATTAGCGGAACCTTGCAAGATCCCGCAAACGGTTATGCTCGCTTCCAAGGCTACAAACGCGCGCTTTCGGAAGCCGGTATACCTTATCGTGAAGAATTCGTCCGGGTCGGCAATTATAAATACGAGTCAGGGATCGATGCGATGCAATATTTCCTGGATTTACCTGAGCGTCCGACCGCAGTATTCTCCGCAACGGATGAAATGGCAATCGGAGCGATTCATTGCATCCAGGATGCCGGCCTGAACGTTCCGGAAGACGTCTCCGTAATCGGCGTTGACAACAGCCGCATTTCTTCCATGGTTCGCCCTCTTCTAACGACGGTTGCTCAACCGATGTACGATATCGGTGCTGTATCGATGAGGCTTCTTACGAAGCTAATGAAGAAGGAATCGGTGGAGAACGCTAAGGTGACTCTCCCGCATGAATTAATTATGCGCCGTTCCGTATCCGGACCGAAGGGCAACTAATTCGATTGCTCAATAGAAAGCCCTGCATCGTTCATTAACGACACTGATGCAGGGCCTCTTTATGGAATTTAGGTGAAAGGAAGATCAGAATGACTTATGGAACGGTAGGTATTATAGGCGCAATGCAGGAGGAAATCGAATTGTTGCTTGCGCAATTGAACAATAGGCAATCGGAGAAACATGCGGGCATCACGTATCACCGAGGGGAATTCCAAGGGAAGAAGGTTGTACTGACCCGTTCGGGGGTTGGCAAAGTGAATGCCGCGGTTTGCACCCAAATCTTGATCGATCGCTTCGGTGCGGATGCTATCGTCTTTACCGGCGTAGCAGGCGCGGTCGATCCGCAATTAAACATCGGGGACATCGTGATCTCCACGAGCAGCTTGCAGCATGACGTGGACGTCACGGCGCTCGGGTTCCCTCGAGGGAAGATTCCTTATCAAGATGTGTCGGAGTATCCGTCAGATGTTGGTTTGATCGAGCTGGCGGAGGAAGCCGGCAGGAAAGTGTATCCCGGCCGTTGCTACACCGGTAAAGTGTTATCCGGCGATCAGTTCGTCGCGGACAGAGCGATCGTGAAGGAGCTTTACGAAGAGCTGGGAGGCGCATGCACGGAAATGGAAGGGGCATCCGTTGCGCAAGTATGCTTCATGAACGATATTCCCCATGTGATTATCCGTTCGATGTCGGACAAAGCCGACGGTTCGGCGCACGTTAATTTCGAGGAGTTTACGGTAGAAGCGGCCAATCGGTCCTTCGCGATCGTGAAGGAGATGGTTAAAGAGCTGTAATTGCTCAGGAGATCGTAAGACTCCCTGATTCACGGGGATAATGGCTGCGGTGACTCGGATAAACGAAAGAAAGAACGTCATTAAGGCAGAAGCCGTTGACGTTCTTTCTTTCGTGATGCAGAAAGTATCAGCTATGCGAAAGGGCTAGCCAATATGTTGCAACGCTAACTCTAGCATTTGTTTATTTTTGGCGGTTATTTCCGCTCTTCTTGGCATTGGCGTCCAGGAAGCCACATTATCCAGCCATGTGCTCGGGAGCGGAAAGCCGGGTTCCCGGTTAGTTATGGCGTTGGGCCACTGCCTAGGGAGCAGCCCTCCATGAAGCTCGGAATCAATGCTGGAGAGGAGGGGATTCTGACTCATCTCCAACCATAACAGGCTCCACGCCCTCGGGACGACCCGCCAATGATCGTACCCGCCCCCGCCAAGGGCTATCCATCTGCCTTGAGAATGGCGATCTGCAAGCTCATGAATGATTTTCGGCATTTCGCGATAAATTTGCATGCTGCAATGAATGTGAGCGAGGGGATCGAAGGCATGGGCGTCGCAGCCATGCTGGCTGACGATGACATCCGGTCGGAAGGAACGAGCGGCATGCTCCACGGCTTGCCGAAAACAATCGAGCCATGATTCGTCTTCCGTATAGGGTTCCATGGACAAGTTCAGACAGGCACCATACCCTGATGAATCTCCTCTTTCATGGTGAAAGCCCGTGCCGGGAAATAGAAATTTGCCGGTTTCGTGTATTGAAAGCGTAAACACATCGGGATTCGTATAGAAAAACCATTGCACGCCGTCTCCATGATGAACGTCAGTGTCGATATAGAGTACGCGCGCATTATATTTATCGCGAATATACGAAATAGCCGCTGCAGCATCGTTATATACGCAAAATCCGGAGGCGCGGTCTGGAAATGCATGGTGAAGGCCTCCTGCCAAATGCAGGGCTTGATCCGCGCGCCCGGTCATAACCGCGTCGGCTGCGGCGAGAGAACCGGCGGCAACGGCTAATGACGCTTCATGCATGCCGGGGAAATAAGGGGTATCCCCGTCTGCTTGGAGGCCGAACTGCGCGGCTAATCTTATCGTATCCGAATCTGGATTGTCGGTGCTTAACGCCGTTACTGCACCAATATAATCTTCTCTATGGATGGCGTGGATGACTTTTGCTGCCTCTTCCCGAGAGAAAGGAGGGTATATCTGATCTTCGTCCAATGCCCCGCAGGATCGCAGAAGATCTTCGGTCAGTTCCAATCGAACGGGATGAAACGGATGGTCGTCATGAAAACGATAAAGTCCGGAAGCCGTATTCTTGATCCAAATTTTTCTGGAATCCAGAGGAGGTCGCCTGCCTTTCATCTAGCTGTGCCCGAACATGCGAACGCGAAGCGTTGTACATCGGGCTAGCAAGTCGTGAGTTAATACATGAAGCGTTGCCGAAAACGTACCCGATCGAATTGTTCCACGGATGAAAGCGGAACGTCTTTGCCGATTCTCACCATTAGGCAATTGGCCGGGTGCGCACAAATTTCCGGATCGTCCGTAGCAAACCAGACCATTCCGACCGATTTCATCAACCGTTCCATCATCTCGCGGTACTCCCATACGTTAAGCCCGCTTGATTCCAAGTCCCAGTGCCAATAATATTCTGTTGTAAACACGATGATATTGTCCAGTTGCCCGTCTTGAAACGCTGCCGAGATAAGTGCCTTGCCAAGTCCGAGATTACGGTAATCATCCGCGACTTCGATGGCCCCGAGTTCGACCAGGTCGTTCATTCCGCCTTCGGACCACCGTTCCATCTCATCCGGGTAGTGGAAAGTCACATACCCGACGATGACGTTCTTTTCCCGCGCAAGGATGATTCTGCCCTCGGTCAACCCGGCGATCTCAATAAGGGCTTCATGTTGCTCCTTTGGTCTTCGGAAAGCATCGAGCTTCTGATGGAGAGTAAGGTCGCTTAAAGCTTCCGGAGATACCGGACCTTCAACGATAAGGGACCGGCCGCCTCGTTCCAATGGGTACCGGACATAAGATTTGGTATGCTCCATGCCGTTCTCCCTTCAGCCGTACTATAACTTGATGTCAGTATACACCATGCGGGATCGGGGGAGGAACCGCCTAACGGGGTGGTATGGAAAATTGTCCCTATCATCGCGGAAAATGTCCATAAGCCCTATGCCTAGCCAAACCTGTCTGTGATATAATGACTTTGGCAGAGGAGACCGTTTCCTCATGATGATGAAAGCGCATTCGTTACAGAATGGCCGCATTCCAATGGGAAGGTGATGGATCGTGACATTTCAGTCTGATGAGAAATTAGCAGTCACAGCAACGGAGTCGAACATGAAGTCTTATGAAGAGACAGTGAGGAGCTTTAACTGGGCAGATGTCGAGAATCAATTTTCTTGGGCGTCGACAGGTAAGGTCAACATGGCTTATGAAGCGGTAGATCGCCATGTCCAGAACGGCCGGGGAGACAAAATTGCGCTTCATTACAGCGATAACAAACGTGACGAAAGCTATTCCTTCGCGGAAATGTCGCGGCAATCGAACCGGTTTGCCAACGTGCTTCGCGGATTAGGCGTTGACAAGGGAGACCGCGTATTTATTTTCATGCCCAGAACGCCGGAATTGTACTTTAGCTTGTTCGGCGCGCTTAAAGTCGGCGCCGTGGTCGGTCCCCTGTTCGAGGCGTTCATGGAAACGGCCGTCAGGGACCGTCTGCAGGACAGCGGAGCGGTTGCGATCGTTACGACCCCTGCGCTCTTGTCGCGGGTGCCGCGGGCTGAACTGCCGGATCTAAAGCATGTCATTCTGTATAGCGATACCGTGGAAGAGGGAGAAGGCATTGTCGACTATCGCTCGGCGATGACAGATGCTTCCGATGAGGCGGAAATTACTTTCCTAGATAGGGAAGACGGTCTTATTCTGCACTATACTTCAGGTTCAACCGGGAAACCCAAAGGGGTATTCCATGTTCAGAACGCAATGATCCAACATTATCACACCGGGCGTACCGTACTGGATTTGCGGGAAAATGACGTTTACTGGTGCACGGCCGATCCGGGCTGGGTAACGGGGACCTCGTACGGTATCTTTGCACCTTGGTTAAATGGGGTTACCAATGTCGTTCGCGGCGGAAGATTCAGCCCGCAGGATTGGTATTCGACGATTCAAAAATATAAAGTGACGGTTTGGTACAGCGCGCCGACGGCTTTCCGCATGCTGATGGGGGCGGGAGACGATGTCGTGAATTCGTTTGATCTATCCAGCCTCCGCCATGTACTCAGCGTCGGAGAACCGTTAAATCCCGAAGTTGTCCGTTGGGGCAACAAGGTTTATGGGCAACGCATTCACGATACATGGTGGATGACGGAGACCGGCGGGCAGCTCATCTGCAACTATCCGAGCATGGAAATCAAACCGGGTTCCATGGGCAAGCCGGTTCCGGGCGTTCAAGCGGCTATCATCGATGATCAAGGCAATGAGCTTCCGCCATTCCAAATGGGTAATCTTGCAATCAGAACTCCATGGCCGTCCATGATGCGTAAAATATGGAATAATCCGACGAAATACGCGGAGTACTTCCATATCCCGGGCTGGTATGTATCGGGCGATTCCGCTTACCTGGACGACGAAGGCTATTTCTGGTTCCAAGGACGTATCGATGATGTCATCAATACTTCCGGGGAACGAGTCGGGCCTTTCGAGGTGGAAAGCAAGCTGGTGGAGCATCCTGCCGTTGCCGAAGCGGGTGTCATCGGGAAGCCCGATCCTCTTCGCGGAGAAATTATCAAGGCATTCATCTCTTTGCGCGAAGGCTTCTCGCCATCGGACGAATTGAAAGCAGATATCGCCAAGTTCGTGAAGGAAGGGCTTTCAGCCCATGCTTCCCCGCGCGAAATCGAATTCAAAGACAAACTTCCCAAAACCCGCAGCGGCAAAATCATGCGCCGGGTTCTGAAAGCTTGGGAACTTAATCTACCAACGGGCGACTTGTCCACGATAGAAGATTAGAATGTATACTTAGGTCGCTTAAAACCTCCCTCGGCTGGGTACGTTAATAATCGTACTCACACAAGGGAGGTTTTTTGCGCTTGAAAGTGTTGTTGGTTTATACCCATCCCAATCCGCAAAGCTTTAATCATGCGATTCTGCAAACCGTTCAGCAAGCATTGGAGAAAAAAGGCCATCAGGCGTCCGTTCGGGATTTGTATGCGATGAAGTTTCAGCCGGTACTGACTGGAGAAGATATAGCCGCACTCCGAAGCGGAAAGATTCCAGCGGATATCGCTCAAGAGCAGGAAGAGATCCGCAGCGCAGATGTCATTGGTTTCGTGTACCCTGTCTGGTGGACAGGCCTTCCGGCCATTCTCAAAGGGTATGTGGACCGCGTGCTCTCCTATGGCTTTGCTTACGCTTACGGAGCAAACGGCAATATCGAGAAGCTGCTTACAGGGAAGAAGGGGTTCCTAATTTCCACTCATGGAACACCCTCAGACATTTACGAATCGATAGGCATGCTGGAATCCATGAAAAAAACATCGGATACGGGGATTTTAGATTTTTGCGGAATCGAGACTGTAGGCCATCTCTTCTTCGGCTCCGTCCCCCAAGTCGATGACAATACCCGCCGGAGTATGCTAACCGAAGTCGACACCAACGTCTCCAAATGGTTTTAGCGATCCATGGGCTTTCACTCTTTACTTAACCCCTAAATTAAGCGATAAAATAACCCGCCCCCGTACAAGACGGAGGCGGGCTATTTTTATCATCCTCCTGATTCTACGGCAGCTGAAGGAGAAGACTCCCCGAACGGGCTTACCGCCGTTACGCGATACCATCCTGAAGACAGGGGTGCAATATACTCGAAGCTAGTCGACTCCGTCGTTCCGAGTAGTTTGTATTTACCGTGTTCCGTCGTGCTATACCAAACCTGATACTGGGTTACGCCTTCGCTGCCGGCGTTCGCGTTCCATGATAACGTGACTCCTATATCCGTTCCTTGAACGGTAACTCCGCTTGGCGTTGTCGGGCCGCTCCGGTTGTTCGGATCATCCGGGAATCCCGGGTAGGTACCGTCTCCAGGATCGCCTTCATCGGGGAAGTTCGGATCGATATCCATTTGCCCGCCGACGATAGATATGGATTCGCTCGGTGCCGATTCGTTTCCTGCAACGTCTACGGCAGTTACGTAATAGCTATAAGATTGACTTGAATTAATGTAATTGACGAATTTAGCGTCTTCGCCCGTTGGCACGGATGCTTCAATCTTCACGAACGAACCGCCGTTAACGGAACGGTAGAGCCTGTAACCGGCTACGTCCGCCTGCTTGGAAGGCGCGAAGGTAATCCTTGCCAGATTGTTCAAATTCTCCACCACGATGTTCGCTGGAGGATTTGGAACGGCACCGTCGTCAACGCGGGGATCGTTTTTGGAAGGCGCGCTTTCTGCTGCATCCTTCGGTAAATAGTAGGAGAGTGCCCTGCGGGACTGAGAAGACACTTGCCCTAGCTTTGCCTGTAATTCCTCCACAAGCGTATCTAGCGGTGTCTCCCTCACGACCATGACCGATTCACGGAGCAAATCTTCCGGTGTTTCTGGTTTCGGCAAGTAATTGACGCCGTTGTATGAAATATATTTCACCTTAACGAGCGCGTCGTCTTCTTCGGTCGGAATAAATTTACGGTTAAAAATATCGGTGACGAGCTTGCCGGCTTCCTTAGTCAAATCCGTCGGCAGTTTCCCGCTGACGCTTGAGACTGTCATCGAGACAAGGCCGTCCGGTTTTGCAAATGATTTGGTCGGGAACAACTCAGGCTTAGCTTCCGTGACCTCGTTCATGATCTTCGCCCAGATGGCACGTGCACGCCCATGGCTGTCTGAAGACAGATTATGGATGACTTTCTCGTACCCGGCCCAAACGCCGAGCGTAATATCAGGGGTGTATCCTTCGAACCATACATCGCTATAGTTTTGGGTCGTTCCGGTCTTACCGACGACCGGAATATTTTTATAGTTTTTGAACTGCGACATAATAGACGCTCCCGTACCGTTCGTAACGACCGTGCGAAGCATGTCGGTCATGATGTAGGCCGATTGCTCGGATACGATCCGTGTAGGATTCCCTTCATGCTTATAGACGTTTTCATTGTTGGAATCGCGGATTTCTTCAATTAAATAGGCATCGTTAAATACGCCTTTGTTAGCGATCGCGGAGTAAGCATTCGTCAATTCTTCAACGGAGGTCCCGTATTTCAGACCTCCGATGACACCTGTTTGGGCCCCGTCGTCCTCTTTCACTAATGTTGTGATGCCGAGTGAACGGGCAAATGCCCACGATTCCTTAATGGTGACTTTGTTCAGGAATACTTTCAAAGCAGGTATGTTGTACGAATGGTTAAGAGCTTGACGAGCGGTTACGAGACCCGAGTAACGGTTATTGGAGTTTTTGGGAATATGATAACCGCCCCCGCCGTTCTTCAGAATAATCGGGGCATCGTCAAGAACGCTTGCAGGCTGGATCAGTCCTTTGTCGATAGCCGGCAAATAGGCGCCGATCGGTTTCATCGCGGAGCCCGGCTGCCGGATCATCTGAGTGGCAAAGTTCATCTGCTCGATGTGGAAGTCGCGTCCTTCAAGCATGCCTAAGATGGCGCCTGTTTTCTGATCCAACATGACGGCGGCGATCTGCTCTACCCCTTTGACGGGATGGTCAGGCGCGAAATTATCCGGATTCTCGGCTATTTCGTGCATGAGGTTGTATACTTTTTTGTCGATTGTAGTGGTTACTTTATATCCGCTTCGCAGAAGTTGGCCACGTGCTTCTTCAATGAGGGTTGCATTCTCTTTTTTCTTTAAGTCATCGCGTGTAAACTCAGGATTCTGTTGCAGAACGAGTAACTCGGCCGCCTGGCGTTCTACCTCAAGCATAAGATACGGATACGTGTTATAAGCTTTTTCGCTTGGTTTAGCCAAAGAGCTATAGAGATCGAAGGCTAGTGCTTGTTCGTATTCCGTTTGGTTGATCTTGTTCTCCTCAAGCATCCGGCTAAGTACAAGCTTCTGCCGCGTTACGGCGCGCTTGAAGTTTTTCTCGTTGAAATCTCCCTTGCCGTTAAACGCCGAATACAATGAAGGCAATTGCGGCACGCCTGCCAAATAAGCGGCCTGGGCGATATTAAGGTTTTCCAATTCTTTTATGCCGAATATCCCATTGGACGCCGCTTTGATTCCGAACACTTGATAACCGGAGGATCCGTTGCCGTAAGGGACTTTATTTAAGTAGGCCGTTATGATTTCTTCCTTGCTCAGAAACCGCTCTAGACGCAGCGAGAGGAATATTTCCTTGGCTTTCCTGCTAGATGTCTGATCCAAACTTAAGAATACCCGGCGAGCAAGCTGCTGGGTAATCGTACTGCCGCCTGTTTGAACGCTTTCGTTCAGCAATTGCTGTTTGACAGCTCGGAACAACCCGTTCGTATCGACACCCGGATGCGTAAAGAAGTTTTTGTCTTCAATCGCGACAACCGCGTCGATAATCGTTTGCGGAATTTGGTCATAGGTGACCGGGCGGCGGTCTTCTTCCGTGCGCAGCTGCCCTATGGGGGTGCCGTCATTGAAATAGACGAACCCGGTTATGGCGTTCTCGTTTATCTTCTCTTCGATTAGACTGCGGTCGCGAATCGGATCGTCATTTACCAATGAAGCGACATATCCCGTTACCGCGCCTGCGCCTACAAGTCCGGCAAGCACGCCGAACAAGATCAGCCAGAGTACCGTGAATCCTGCGATTTTTCCGGCTGTTTTGAAGCCTTCGCCTTTACGCCCCGGCGCGGGAGGGCTTTGTTTCGTTTCTTTCATGGGGAAGCCTCCTTCAACAAACAGAACTATTATAGCACATTTACCGATCGTTTGACTTCCTTCGGAAGGGTGTGCTATAAAGAGAGAAATTCGCGCCTGAATAAGCGGTAGTCGGGATTTAAGCGATTGATCAAGAGGGAGGAAATCGGAATTGAGTACCGATGGAAAAAAAACACTAACACCCGGGCAGCAAAGCGAGGTCGCTCGTCAGCTTGAAGTGATAAGACGGGGCACCGTAGAGATCGTTCCCGAGGAAGAGCTTGCGAACAAAGTGACGGAGTCCGTTACGACGGGACGGCCGCTTAAGGTGAAGCTGGGACTCGATCCTTCCGCGCCCGACATTCATGTCGGACATACGGTTGTCCTTCATAAATTGCGGCAATTTCAGTTGCTTGGCCATGAAGTTCAACTGATTATCGGAGATTTTACCGGCCGAATAGGTGATCCGACGGGGAAGTCGGAAACACGCAAGCAATTGAGCGAAGAAGATGTGAAACGCAACGCGGAAACGTATCAGAAGCAAATTTTCAAGATACTTGATCCGGCAAAAACGACAGTTTACTTTAATTCCAGTTGGCTAGCTCCGCTTAGTATGGTGGATGTCATCGGATTGACGGCTAAGATCACAGTAGCGCGCATGTTGGAACGGGACGATTTTTCGAGACGATACCAATCAGGTCAGCCGATAAGTATGTATGAATTTTTATACCCGTTACTGCAGGGATATGACTCAGTCGCATTGGAAAGCGACGTTGAGCTTGGCGGCACAGACCAGAAGTTTAATGTGCTAATGGGCCGCACGCTGCAGAAGGAATACGGCAAGACCACCCAGGCCGCAATTATGCTTCCTCTGCTCGAAGGCCTTGACGGCGTCAATAAAATGAGCAAAAGCTTGGGCAATTACATTGGAATCGATGAAGAAGCCAACCAAATCTACGGTAAGTCAATGAGCGTGCCGGACGAGCTTATGCTGAAATATTATGAGTTGGCAACCGATATGAGCATTGAAGACCTTAAAACGCTGCGCGACGGACTCGCGAATGAAAGCGTGCATCCAAGAGACGCGAAGATGAAGCTGGCTCACACATTTGTCCGGATGTACCATGGGGAAGAAGCGGCCGCTGCGGCTGAGAATCATTTTATTACCGTCTTCCAGAAACGCGCTCTTCCGGACATTATCGAAGAGGTCGCCATACCTTCAACGGAGCTTGCAGAAGGCAAAATCCGCGTGACCAAGCTGCTGACTTTGCTTGGATTGCAAACTTCAGCCAGCGAAGCCCGCAGAAGCATCCAACAGGGAGCCGTGAGGCTTAACGAAGAGAAGCTTACGGATATCGAAGGCGATATCGTACCGCGCGATGGGGACGTATTGCCTATCTTTTTACGTAAATTCGTCCGTTTTACTCTGTAAAAAGATAGTCATCGGTTAAAAACCGCTAATGAGGTAAGCGCGTAATAAAAAAATGGCTAAGCAGAGGTGAACTCTGCTTAGCCATTTTGTATATCAGCTATAACCGGGTTGCCTATTACACGGCAGGAGGCGTGAACGTGCGTTGAGCGAATTCGGCGTCGAGCATGAAGAAAGCGTTGCTGTCCTTATCTATGCGTTTAAGCTTGTTGATGATGCTGTCGAACATCGCTTCTTCTTCCACTTGCTCGTCGATGAACCATTTCAGAAACTGGATGGTCGCATGCTCCCGATCGTTAAGCGCTAGGTCGGACAGGTGGTAAATCCGTTTAGTAACCTCTTGCTCATGGGCGTAGGCGTGCTCGAAAGAATCGAGAACTGATTTATACTCGTTATTCGGGACGTCCATGCCCGACAAAGTTACCCTTTGCCCTCTGTCGTTCAAGTATTTATAAATTTTCATCGCGTGAAACTTCTCTTCTTCCGCTTGTACCATGAAGAAATTCGCGAAGCCGTCCAGGCTTTCACCGGAGCAATAGGCAGCTATGGCCAAATAGACATGGGCGGAATACAGTTCAAAATTCAATTGTTCGTTCAAGGTTTTGCTTAACGATTCGTTTAACATATTATCACTCACTCCCTGAAGCGTTATCGGATACATACCCGAATTGTACCATAATTTGTCGGGTCATCCTATTCGACGCTTTAATTTCTTGTAGAGAGCTTCGGGGGTGGGTGCTGCGATTACTTCTGTCTTGCCAATCAAGACCATGCATTGCTTGGTGCAAAGCTTGCAGACACCCAGGCAATCTTTCTTCTTCTGCTTCAAATCCGGGAACTTGGCTTTCATCGTTTTGTAGACCGATTTGGAGCCGTGTTTGAAGTTCTTGCAGCAGTATTTAACTTTCCTCATGATTGGACCGGCTTTCGTGGAAAATTTCAACTCTGCTTAGATGATATTAATTCTCATTATCATTGTCAATGGAAAAATAAAAGAAAAAACCACTCCAACGCAAGTTGAAGTGGTTTGAAAGGCCCGTTAAGATTAACGGCTGTAGAACTCAACGATTTGTTTAACGTCGATATCCTGGGACAACTCGCCGCGATCCGGAAGACGAACATACTTGCCTTCCATAGCGTTGGCATCGAATTCAACGTAGCCCGGCAAGTGATGACGGCCTTCCGATGCTTCTTTAATCGATTTCAGGGAGCGGCTACGCTCGCGAAGACCGATTTTGTCGCCAACTTGCACCGTGTAGGAAGCGATGTCGACTTTCTTGCCGTTGACCGTCACGTGACCGTGAGAAACCAATTGGCGGGAACCGTAACGGGAGTTAGCCCAACCCAGCCGATACACGAGGTTGTCGAGACGGCTCTCGAGCAAGAACATGAAGTTCTCGCCGGCGATACCTTGTTGCTTCGATGCGCGATCGAA
>FWWL01000810.1_pt1 | contig 82525 bp, 59 predicted proteins | sample 2228331 | NCBI WGS metagenome assembly FWWL01 (sample SAMEA103939775, study PRJEB20133) | metagenome | reverse complement strand
GGGAGGGAGTTGGCAGAGGGTGTGGAGGAGGGCGTAGAGGGGGTGGGGTGCGATGGTCTTCAGGGTCGGCTGAGCTGGGCGTTGTTTTCGTTTCACGGAGTTGATTTTACCTGCTCATCCACTGAATTTTCGAACACCCTCTTGACCACTTGACTTACTTGACCACTTGACTTAAATGACCCAGATCGGGTATAATAAGCGCGCAAGGCAGACCATGCGAAGCTTGCGCTGGTGGCTAAGCGTGGCATTAGTGCTTGCAATTTTGCCTCCGATGAGGTGGCACGCACCTCAGGGGCGAAGTTGTGAGGTTCCCCAGTGCCTCTGCCGAGATTGCGGAGGTGGCGAACATTGTTGCTGCGCCTACCAAGAGAGGGGGCTGGGCAAATTGGTAGCACTTAGCCAGTGCGATAAAGCCGAGAAGCAAGCCTATAGCCTTCGATCTATGTCCCGCGTGGTGGAAACACCGCCCATCTTAGTGCCCTTGCCTCCGCTTCACTTCATAGGTCTCCAAGCCATTATCCAAATACCTGTCTCTCGCTTCACCTCCCCTCGTGAGCCACCGCCTCGGAACCCTCTAAGTCGTTAAGCCTGTGCGTGGGCAACCTTGAAGGTCGCCCAGCCATAAAAAACTTTGGCTCCGTTGCCGTCGTCGGCAACCACAACACGGCGACTTGGAGGGAGAAACGATGCGAAATAGAGGCTTTACTTTGATAGAGCTGTTAGTTGTGATTGCGATTATCGCCATCTTGGCGGCAATACTATTCCCTGTGTTCACTCAGGCGCGCGAGAAAGCACGCCAGACGATGTGTCTGTCTAACTGTCGCCAGATGGGGATTGCGGTACAGATGTACATTCAAGACTGGGATGAAACTACCCCCACTGTGCGGATGATGGGAACGCCCGGCATCTCGTGGATAGACCAGGTTCAACCGTATGTGAAGGCGCGCCTACTGCATAGGTGTCCTTCCGACAATAGCCCTGCTTGGCAGGAAGACCCACCTCGCCCCACCTCTTACGGCTTCAATGCCTATTTTGACCCTTATCATCCTCCTCATGGAAGCCCGACCAATCCACGCCCTGTTTCGCTGGCGTCGGTGGGGCTACCAGCCCAGTGCATCTGGTCTGCCGAGTTGGCAGAGCGCAACAGCGCCACGGGCATGCTTATTAAGGCGGACCACTTTATGCCGATGTACTGGGGAAATCCTCCGCGTGTAAACGACCCGATGATGAATATGCGATTGTGGGATGCTCAGCGTGGCATTCCCACCACCCTCGCCATTACACGCCACAACGGTGGGGCGAACTATGTGTTTGTGGATGGGCACGCCAAGTGGCACAAGTTCGAGCAAACTTGGCTCCAAGTCCCAGGTCAACCGCCTTTGCGCGACTGGTACGACCCCTCCCGAACCGAGAACCAGTGATTTTTCGGTTCCCCCGAAGGTTCTCCCACCAAGAACCAGTGATTTTTCGGTTCCCCCGTTGGTGGGAGAACCTTGCTTGCTTCTCGGTTCCCCCCGTTGACGCTGACAAGGGTACAGAGAGTGAGTTCAAAAAAGAGCGCCGTCGGCTATTTTTTTCCTATGAGAACAAAACAACCCTCCAAACGGCGCTCACGCAACACCATACCTACAGTATCCCACATCCAACACGCCCTCCAACAGTGGCTCCCCCACCTGAACCCCAACCACTACCCGCTCTTAGCCCACCTCGTCTTCGGACTGCTCACTTGCCAAACGCTCGCCCAAACCACCCTCTGCCTCTGGCTCGCGCTTACCCCCGCATCGCCCCCAACACTTGGCGCCAACGGCTCAAACGCCTGCGCCAACACCACTAAAACGCTCCCCCTGCTTCCGCGCCTTGCTCCAAACGGTCGTGCACCTGTTCCAACCCGACCGTCTCTGGCTGGCACGGGATGCCACCCTGCGCCAGCAGCACACCGTGCTGGTGGTCAGTGTCGTTCTGCCCCAGACCGCCATCCCGATTGCGTGGCGGGTGTTGCCTGCCAACCAACCTCACGCGTGGCAGTCCGGGTGGGAAGCCCTGCTTGAAAGGACAAGTGCCCAAGACCATCCCTGTCTATGGGCTGACCGATCGGGGGTTATGGTCGCCGCGCCTGTTTCGGGCGATCCAACGCAACGGGTGGCATCCGTTGATGCGGATTATCCCGAAGGGGGTGTTTCGGGTGCGCTGGCAGAGGCGGGCGTTGCCGATGGAGGTGTTCTGTCCTGTGCGGGGGTGTCAGTGGGTGGTGGAGGGGTTTGCGTTTCGGTACGGGTTGCGGTGGACGCGGGTAGTGTTTTGGGGCAAGGGGGCGAAAGAGCCGTGATACTGCTTGACGGATGGGTTGGCGTCGGAGGTGGAGGGGTGTTGGTATCGGTATCGGGGGTGGATGAGCCGGGGTTTCGGCATTGGAGGCGTGGGGGTTGGGGTTGGCATCGGAGGTGGGTGTGGAGATGAGCGGGTGTTTTTGGACTGGTTGGTGTATGCGTTGGGTTCGTTGGTGGTGATTGGGTTTGTTGGTGGTGGCGGGTTGGCGTTTTTGGGATGTGGGTTGTCGGCGTGTAGGGGTGTATCGGGTGGGGGTGTTGGTGTGGTTGGCGTGGTTGGGGGGTGGTTGGCTTGGGATGTGGGGTGGTGGTTGGGGGAGGTGGGGAGAATGTGGGAGAGTTTGGTCGGAGGTGAACGGGATTGGGACAGCCGCGGACGGGCGACCCGTCTGGGAATGTGGGAGAGTTTGGTCGGAGGTGAACTCAAGTGATGTACCCTTATCAGCCACTTGTGGGGGGAACCGAAAGGAGGGGGATGAGGGCTTGCGAGCGGAAAGCATGGGGGGCAACAGGAGGCGAAAATCCCGTTCTAAGGCGCGGGTTTTCAGCGACCCTGCAGAAAGGCTTTCAGTGGCTCCTCGTCGCCCCTTTGCAGAAGGTCGGCGAGCTGGTGGAGGCGGTCGATAAGGGCGTGCAGGTGGGGGAGGGTATTCTCGCGATTGAGTATTAGTAGCTCGCTCCACAGGGCAGGGTCGCTTGATGCCACGCGCGTGGCGTCGTGCCAACTGCGCCCGCCTTGCAATTGGGTCGGGTGCTGACGATGGAGCGCGGTCAGGCTGAACGCGATGCAGTGCGGGAGGAAGCTCAGCAGGGCGAACTCGCGGTCGTGCTGTTCCGCGCTGAGGCGAATGGGCGTCGCACCCAGCGACCGCACGAACGCCTCCACCTGTGCCAGTGCATCGGCGTCGGTCTGCTCGGTCGGGGTCAATACCCAGGGTGCGCCCTCGAACAGGTCGGCACGCGCTGCGGGCAGCCCGCTTTGTTCTGTGCCCGCTATCGGATGCCCGCCGATAAACCGTTCGGGAGCGGGCAGTATCGCCTGTGCCCATTCGAGGATGGGCGTCTTGATGCTTGCCACATCGGTCAGGAGGGTGTGGGGCTGTAGGTGAGGTGCGAGTTGATGCAGGCAGTCGCGCAGGGCGCGCGGCGGCGTCGCCAGCACGAGCAGGTCCGCTTGGGCGCAGGCAGAGAGCATCGGACAGGGCGTATCGATCACACCGAGCGCCTGCGCCTCCGCCACCACCTCTGGACGCAGGTCATAGCCCGCCACCTGCATCGCGAACCTGCGTGCCTTGACCGCAAGCCCGACCGACGCCCCAATTCCGCCCAATCCCACGATGCAGAGTCGCATCTCAGCGTGCAATCTGGTAGACGCCCATCTGGCGGAAGCGCTGATAGCGTTGCTCGCGCAGGGTGTCGGGTTCGAGCTGGCTCAGCTCGTCCAGTTGTTGGAGCACGGCGGTACGCACGCTGAGCGCGGTCGTTTGCGGGTCGCGATGGGCTGCGCCAAGTGGCTCGGGGATGACGAGGTCGATTAGCCCCATTTTCAGCGCGTCTTCAGCGGTCAGGCGCAGGGCTTCGGCGGCTTGGGGGGCACGGTTGGGGTCGCGCCACAGAATCGCGGCGCACCCTTCGGGCGGAATGACCGAATAGATGGCGTGTTCGAGCATTAGCACGCGATTGGTCGTGGCGAGGGCAATCGCGCCGCCGCTTCCACCCTCACCCAGAATCACCGAGACGGTCGGCACGGTCAGGTCGAACAGGGTAAGCATCGAGCGGGCAATCGCCTCGCTGATTCCGCGCGCTTCCGACTCCGCGCCCGGGTCGGCAGCGGGGGTGTCCACGAGGGTCAGCACGGGCAGGCGGAACTTTTCCGCCAGCGCGAACATGCGCATCGCCTTGCGGTAGCCTTCGGGCTTTGCCATGCCGAAGTTGCGCTTCTGGCGCTCCTTCAGGTCGCGCCCCTTCTGCTGACCGACCACCACGAGGCGATACTGCCCCAGCTTCGCCAGCCCCGCCACAATCGCGGGGTCATCGAAGCCCAATCGGTCGCCATGCAGTTCCAGAAACTGCTCACACATCAGTCGGATATAGTCCATCGCATAGGGTCGTTTCGGGTGGCGCGCCAGCAGCACCTGGTCCCACGGTTTGAGGTGGGCAAAAATCTGGCGCAGGAGCCGCTCGCGCTGGCTCTCCAGCTCGGCAATCTCTTTGGAGCGGTCGATGCCCCTCTCCGCGGTCAGTCGACGCAGTTCCTCAATTGCGTTCTCCAGCTCGGTGATGGGCTTCTCGAAATCGAAGATGGTCATCCTGCACCCCCCGCGCGTGGCTCGTTGGATAGCTCGCCCGTCAACATCTCCAGCAGGTAGATGAGCGTGGGGCGTATCTGGCGACGCGGCACGATGAGGTCGATCATGCCATGCTCGTGCTGGAACTCGGCGGTTTGGAAGTTGGCGGGCGTTTTGCCCACGCTGGCTTGCGCGGCGACTCGCTGTCCCGCGAAGCCGACGAGTGCGCCCGGCTCCGCGAGAATCACATCGGCGAGCGAGGCGAAGCTTGCCAGCACGCCCGCCATCGTCGGGTCGGTGAACACGGCGAGGTAGGGCAGGTGCGCTCGGTGGTGTCGCGCGACCGCGGCGGTGGTCTTCGCCATCTGCATCAGTGAGATGAGTCCCTCCTGCATGCGCGCTCCGCCCGACGCGCAGAACAGCACCACGGGCAGTCGCGCCTCGGTGGCATGTTCGAAACAGCGGGCGACCTTCTCGCCCACCACCGACCCCATACTGCCGCCCATAAAGGCGAAGTCCATTACGCCCAGCACGACGGGCACGCCCCCGATATGCGCTCTGCCCGTGATGATGGCTTCCGCCTCGCCTGTTGCCTGTCGTCCCTTCGCCAACTTGTCGGGATAGTCGGGGAAGGCGAGTGGGTCATCCGCCACAAGGTCGGCATCCATCTCCACAAAGGTTTCAGGGTCAGCGGTGATGGCGATACGCTCACGCGCCCGCAACCGATGGTGATGTCCGCAGTGGCTACAGACCCTCAGTGCGCGTTCGAAGTCGTTTTTAAAAAGTATCTTTTTGCATTTTGCGCACTGCACCCACTGCTCCGTGTTCACCTGCACGGCAGCTCGCCTTTGCATACCCGCAATTTTACCCGATGGGGCGCTTGGGCGGGATGGGCTGTCCGTGCGGGCAGGTGGCAGGCTCGTTCATCAGGCGGGCGATGCGGTCTTCGAACTCCTCGGAGATGTGATGTTCCAGCCGTTCCGCTTCGTCGTGTGCCGCCTCGGGGCTGAAGCCCAGATGCTCGCACAGGTAGCGTTCCAGCAGGCGGTGGTGGCGCACAATCTGCTCGGCATAGGCGCGTCCCTGCTCGGTCAGGCGCACGCCCCGATAGGGTTGATGGTGAACCAGTCCCTGCTGTGCCAGCGCCTTGCACATTTGGGTGACGGCGGCGGGCGTGCAATCGAGTCGCTGTGCCAGTGCTGTGGTGCTGACAGGCTCCCCACCCTCGGACAGGCGCAGAATCGCCTTCAGATAGTCCTCTACCGAAACACTTCCACTTGCTCTTCGATTCACTGCGTGAAGTATACCTCGCTGTATTATGGAGTGAACCGCCGATTAAATGCTCACGACCTTCACACACCGCCCACACAGGTCGGGGTAGTTGGGGTGGGTTCCGACATCGGGCAGGATAAGCCAGCAGCGGGCGCATTTGGTGCCGGGCGCGACATCCACCTCGATGCGCAGACCGCCCTCGCTGGGATATACCTCCGCTTGCGACACGCCGAACACCCGCGCCAGCAGATTATCGGGCGTCGGCTCAGTGGGGTAGCGGCTAAGCAGGACATAGAGTTCCCCACCCACGAACAGGCGCACCCGCGCCGACTGCGGGTTCGGGATGCGCTTCTCGTTCTTGGCGCTCTCCACCACCCGATTGACCTCCTCGCGCAGGTCGAGAATACGCTCCCAACGCTCCAGCAGGCTCTTGTCGAGCCATTCCTCGCGCACCGTTGGGAACTCCGCAAGGTGCACGCTGGCTGGCTTATCGGGAATCGGCAGGCGCTGCCACACCTCCTCCATCGTGTGCACCAGCACGGGCGCGAGCAGACGGGTCAGCGCACTTGCCACCTCCAGCAAGACCGTCTGCGCGGACCGACGCGCAGGGTCGCTCGCCGCGCTGGCATAGAGCCGATCCTTCAGCACATCCAGATAGAACGCGCTCAGCTCCACATTGCAGAATCGGCGCGTCTCATGGTAGAACAGGTGATATTCGAACCGCTCATAGGCGTTCAGGCAGTAGCGCACATACTCCTGCAGTCGCGCCAGCATCCAGCGGTCCAGCTCGAGTAGCTCAGAATAGGGGATGGCGTCGCGCGTGGGGTCGAAATCGGCGAGGTTGCCCACGATGAAGCGCAGGGTGTTGCGAATCTGGCGATAGGCGTCCGCCACGAACTTCAGGATTTCGTTGGAGAGGCGCACATCTTCGAAATACTCGGTGGAGGCGACCCAGAGGCGCAGAACATCCGCGCCCATCTGCTGAACCACTTCCAACGGGTCAACCACATTCCCCTCGCTTTTGCTCATCTTGCGCCCCTCGCCGTCCAGCACGAAGCCGTGCGTGATGACCATGCGATAGGGCGCAGCGTCCTTCGTGCCAATCGCCACCATAAGGCTGGAGTTGAACCAGCCGCGATGCTGGTCGGAGCCTTCGATATAGAGGTCTGCCGGCCAGCGCAGTTCGGGGCGCGTCTCCAGCACAAGCCGATGCGTGCTGCCCGAATCGAACCACACATCCAGCACATCGGTATCTTTGCGGAACTCATTGCCCCCGCACCGCGGGCAGCGCACCTCCGAGGGCATGCTCACGGGCGAGACGCCCGTGTTACGATTTTGCTCTATGGGCGAGACGCCTGTGCTACGATTCAGGAAGTAGTCGGCAGGTTGGTCGAACCATACATCGGAGCCTTCGCGCTCGATGATACTTGCCACCCGCTCGATCAGTTCGGGTTGCAGGAGAGGTTCGTTGCATGCGGTGCAGTAGAAGGCGGGGATGCCGACGCCCCACGCCCGCTGACGACTGAGACACCAGTCGGGGCGGTTCTGCACCATCGCGGTGATGCGTGCCTCACTCTCAGGCGGAATCCAGCGCACGCCACGAATTGCCTCCAACGCACGCTGGCGATGAGCGTTATGGTCGATGCTCATGAACCACTGCACAGTGGTGCGGAACAGCAGGGGCGAATCGCAACGCCAGCAGTGGGGATAGTTATGCTCATAAGGCGCGTAATGTAGGAGATGACCCTTCTCGCGCAGGCGTTCGATAATCGCTCGGTTGCCTTCGGGCGCAATCGGCAGCCCAGCGAACTCGCCCGCCTCGTCGGTGAAGATGCCACGCTCATCCACGGGGCAGAGGATGGGCAAGCCGTATTGCTTGCCTGTGTAGAAGTCCTCCGCGCCGTGTCCAGGCGCCGTATGCACCACACCCGTGCCCTCCTCAGCCAGCACATAGTCCGCCAACACCACGGGCGATTCGCGCTCAAAGAGGGGATGCTGAGCGACCGTGCCCATGAGTTGATTCCCTTTGACAGTGCGCACGATTTCGTACCCGCTCATCCCAAGCAGTGCCATCGTGCGCTCCACAAGCGACCGTCCCATCACATAGCGGGCGCCGTCTATGCGCACAATCGCATAGTCCAAATCGGGGTGAACCGCCAGCGCAAGGTTGGCAGGAATCGTCCACGGCGTGGTCGTCCAGATGAGAATATAAGCTTGGGGGTTAGACAGTTCGGGCAGGTTGGAGGTGAGAACGGGGAAACGCACATAGATAGCGTCAGAGACTTTGGGCGCGTATTCGACTTCCGCTTCGGCAAGCGCGGTTTGGCATGTGGGGCACCAGAGCGTCGGGCGCAGGTCGCGATAGATGTAGCCGCGCTGAACCAGCTCGCCAAAGATGCGCACCAGCCCTGCCTCAAACGCATAGTCCATCGTGAGGTAGGGACGCTCCCAGTCGCCCACGAGACCCAGCCGCTTGAACTGCTCGCGCTGGACATTCACAAAATGCCATGCATACTCGCGGCACGCCCGACGCAGTTCGACTTTGGTGGGCGTCTTGCCTTCCTGGAGGAACTGCTGGCTGACGGCGTTCTCGATGGGCATGCCGTGATTGTCCCAGCCCGGCACATAGGGCGTGCGATAGCCGCGCATGGCGTAGGAGCGCACGATAATGTCTTTGAGCACCTTGTTCAGCGCGTGCCCCATGTGGATGTCGCCGTTCGAGTAGGGCGGACCGTCGTGCAGGATGAAGTCGCCGTTGGGGGCAGGCTTCGCGAGCATCTGTGCATAGAGATTCATCTCGCGCCAGAACGCCTGCCAGCGCGGCTCCTGTTCGGGCAGGTTCGCCCGCATAGGGATGGTCTGATGCTCTGCAGGTAGATTCAGCGTCTCCCGATAGTTGCTTGCCATCTGACTGCCTTCACCTCACGGTGAGATTGTACCCGCTTCGTGAATCCGACGAATCGGACGGGACGGACAAATCGGGCGGGTCGGACAGGTTCGAACCTACCTCATGGGAGATTGTATCCGCTTAATCCCCTCTTGCACTCCTGTTAGGATTGCGGTGCCCAGCTCGGCGCCGTTGAAGGAGACGGTCGCCTCGTACCCGCCTTTTTCATACTCCTCGCGCGTGAGGATGTAGCCAATCCATTCGTTGACCAGCGCGACGGGTGCGACATGATGAAACCCGTGCGCTTGCCCGATGCGCCGTGCCTCCAACCCCAAAGCGGTGATGGGTTCGCCCGGAAAGCCGACCATCAGCAGTTCACCCAGCACCAGGAGCGATACAGGCGCCTGTGGGGGCACAATCTGGCGCACCAGCTCATTCAATAGGCTTTCGGGCACTTTGTATTCGCGCCCTGCCGATTGCTGGAACTCTGGGTGCGGGCGTGGGGGTGGCAAGGTCACCCTCTGCTGATGGGCGTGCAGGCGGGGCTTCGTTGGCTTCACCGATTCCAGCAGGCGCAGGGCGTGCACTTTCAGGCGATTGCCGTAGCGCTGTACGCGCTCGTGGTCGGTCTTGCCCTCGTTGGCAACGGGCGACACATCGCCCTGTGCCCCGTTCAGATAGAGCGCGATTACTCCTTCGCCCAGCGTCTGCTCCAGCCCGTTTTGCAGGACGCCCGGAAACTCGGCGGAGACCTCCATCATCGTGTGGGAGTAGATGGTGGGATGCGCCGCGTAGATGACCATTAGGGCGAGAGGCTTGTTTGTGGGCGTGCTGACTCGCACGATGGTCATCGTCGGGTCAGTGATGTCGCGCCCGCGCCGATTGCGGTTCAGATGGGGGATTGGCTCGGCGTGCATGGCGAGTCGAGCAGGTTGCAGACGCGCCCGCGCCTGCCGAATTGCCTCACTGATGCGCTCTGCCGTGAACTGGAGCAGTTCTGGCTGGAAGGTCGCCACGCCTGGGATGGGGAAGCGCATGCGCTCGTTCATGCCCATCGCGTCGGGCGCACAGTGCGTGTGGCTCGCCGACATAAAGAGCTGGTGTGGTTGCAAGCGTGTCGCTTTCAGCACGGCACGGGTGAGACTGCCCGGCACAAGCAGCAGGTCGAGGGCGACAATCACGGCTTGATGTTCGCCCAGCTGGAGCGCAAGCGCACGAGCGTAGATGGGGTCATGCACCCCTGTGGGCGGCATGTTGAGCCGTGCGCCGTAGCCACCCAACTGCACTCGAATCTTGTGGATATCGGGCGTGATATCTATCTTTGCCGTGCCCGCCCGCAAAACCATCGGTTTTTGCATAGGCTCTATTATATACCACCCCCTCCAAGACGGTCCCATCTGAGGCTGTCTTAAGGAGACAACCGAATGCCATTCCGAGCTGATCTTGGATGGAACCTGGGGCGACTCTCTTCGTTCTCTCCTAATTCGGAGGTCTTGAGACGATGCGAGCACAACAAGGGTGGATATTCGCTATGATTTTGGCGTTGTGCACCCTTACGGGTGCCGCGTTTGCGCAACCACCGCTAATGTGGGGGACACGCTTTACCGCCCCGACCAGCGAGCGCTCCCCGTTCATTGCTGCCGACGCACAAGGCAACCTCTATGTGACATGTGAGGCATTCGATACGAACCAGCAACAAGCGGACATTTTGCTGATCAAATACAACTCGCAGGGCGCCATCCAATGGAGCCGGCAGTTCAATGGCACAGGCAACTACAATGATATTCCTTATGGGATTGTTGTTGACCGCGCGGGCAACATCTATGTGACAGGGCGGTCGTGGCGCGGCTATGTGTTCAATGGCGGCACGGAGTATGACTACATCCTGATCAAATATAGCCCGTCAGGCAACCTGCTTTGGGTGCGCTACTACAACGGTCCCAGCTCCCAGACCACTGCCATCAGTGACGATGTTGCTTACTCTATTGCGCTGGACAGCCTTGACAACATTTATCTCACAGGCTTCTCCCACGCGGTGAACCCAGAGGGTGTCGTGCGCTATGAGATTGCGACGGTCAAGTACAGCCCCGATGGCGCTCAGCAGTGGGTGCAACGGTTCCATCTGCCCCCTTTTGGAGGGGATGGCGGGGTTAAGGTTAAGGTGGACTCATTCGGACATGTCTATGTGGCGGGTCATGGCACCGATCGGGTCACGGGTGGGCGTGGCGATGCCGTCATTCTGCTCCAATATGATACGGCGGGCAATCTGAACTGGTGGCGCACTTTCAGCGCGTCCGACTCGCTCACCGATTTCGAACAGCCTTTCGATCTTACGGTGGACGCGCAGGGCAACGCCTATGTGGTCGGCTACACCTGGCCGAGCACGGGACGCTGGGATTTCTTCACCCTGAAATATCGCCCCGATGGCACACTCGCCTGGAGCCGAATCTATGGACGCGGTGGGGACTACGATGATGTCGCGCTCAGTGTGGTCGTAGATAGCACGGGCAATGTCTATGTGTCAGGCGAAAGCAACACCCGCGACCCCGTCAATGGCACGGATATCGTCACGCTCAAGTACGATATGAACGGCAACTTGCTATGGACTCGCATTTTTCAAGGCGATCGTGTCGATTTTGAAACGCGCCCGCGTCTGGTGCTTGATCGCGCAGGAAATGTCTACATGGGCTGTCAAGCAGACTGGAACGACACGCGGTACGACTACTCCATCGCAAAATATCTGCCCGACGGCACCCGGGCATTCACCCTGCGCTACAGCCTCAGTCCAACCACAGATGACCTGCTGAACGATATGCTAATCGATTCAGCGGGCAACCTGGTGGTGACGGGAACCTCCTTTGGGGATGTCGTCACGGTCAAGTACCGCCTTGCGCAGACAGGCGATGTGGATGGCAACGGCTGTGTGGACGATGCGGACCTGCTCGCTGTGCTGTTCACCTTTGGGCAGAGCGGCTCAAGCATGCCTGAGGATGTGAATGGCGATGGCGTTGTGGATGATGCCGACCTGCTGATGGTGTTGTTCAACTTTGGCAGCGGCTGTTAGCCCTCACCCCCATCCCCTCTCCCACTGGGAGAGGGGAGTTAGGGAGGGGGCAAGCACTCCCTCGCATGGAAGGGATTTCGCATTAAACCAGGGCGGGCGCGCGCTCGCCCTGTGCCATCCGAACGAGTTCCTCGACACTGCTTTCGGCAACAGCGACGGCGCGGTCCGCCACTCCATAATAGACCAGCAGGCGCCCGTCATCCATCGGCACGGCGCCCGTCGGGAACACTACCCGCTCGAAAAAGCCGCTCACTTCATAATCCTCGATCGGGGTGATGAACGGCTCATGTGAGCGATGCAGGACTCGGTGTGGCTCATCCAGATCGAGCAAGGCGACGCCCGCGCAGTAGCCGTCTTTCGCGTTCACGCCATGATAGATGAGGAGCCAGCCTTCGGGCGTTTCGATGGGCGGTGCGCCTGCCCCAATGCGTCGTGCATCCCACATATGCGCTCGTGGCGCCATCAGGAAGCGATGTTCGCCCCAGTGCCGTAGGTCAGGGGAATATGCCAGCCACATGTTGGGTCCGTTGAAAGGTGACATGCCCGTGCGATGCGCAGCCACATAGGAGCCGCGCACCCGCCGCGGGAAAAGCACCACATTCTTGTTCTCATGGTGCAGAATCAGCCCGTGCCGCTTGAAGGTGCGGAAGTCGTGTGTGCTTGCCAGTCCCACGCAGATGCCGAAACGCGAGACCGCGGTGTAGGTGATATAGTAGGTGTCTTCGATTTGGGTGATGCGACTGTCTTCCAGACCGTACTCCTCATAGATGTTCTCTGGGAAGAGGGTCGGTTCTGGGTCGATGGTGAAATGGATGCCGTCGCGACTGCGCGCCAGCCGCAGATGCGAGATGGAGCTAAGGTAGGGTCGCCCCTCCACATACACGGCGCGCGGGTCGCTCAGGTCGACATGCGGTGAATGGCGCGGGAAGGTGAGCACCTCCACGCGCTTTGAGTTGCGCCGATGGTTCAGGTTCAACACTGGCACGCCCACCTGATTGGGGTCGTCCAGCACGGGGCGCTCCGCCACCCGTAGTAGCAGAAGCACCTCATCCCCGTAGCGAATGGCGCCCGGATTGAACGCGCCAATTACCTCCAGCCCCGGCTCGGACGGCGGCACCGCCTCCGGCACAATAATCGGATTCTCCGCCACGCGCTTTGCCAAGCTCTATTGCCTCCCTATCCTTAGATTACGAATTCTAAGCACAGGTTTCACCCAGCTGTCCCCCTCGACAGCCTCAACGCATGGGCGAGGACGCCCGCGCCACCTCAACGCATGGGCGAGGACGCCCGTGCCTATACCTGTGTCGTAAGTCGCACGATGAGTCTTTCCATAACTTCGGCTGGATTTACAGCCGGTTGTATCCCTTTGAGGGCGAGGTCTGCCTCGCGCAGGGCATCAAACGCCTTTTGCAGTCGGGGCAGAGGGAACCGCTCTGCCTGTTTGCGCAACCTCTCCCGCAAAAACGGCTGGCGCTGTAATAGTTGTATCACATTCGGTTCTCTCAGCAACTTTTGTGCCACTGCCTCGCTCACCCCCTCCGGTTTATCGAGTGGCTGGTGATGCTCCAACAAGATTCGTATGCCCCACAGCAGGCGGAACTGACGACTGATCAGTCCCAGTGTCTGCAGGGCGGCGGTCTCTGGGCGACCCCCTTCCTGAAACAGGAGCCGAAGCCAGCGCAGTGCCTCCGCCGTGTTGCCCGCCACAATCGCATCGACCAGCTTGAACACTTGTGCCTGCTGGGAGGCGCTGACCACCGCCTCAATATCGTCGCGGGTAATCTCAGCGCGGGGACCCACATAGAGCAGGACCTTCTGCAGCTCGGCGAGCGCCAGCCCAGCGTTGCTGTCCACCAGTTCCATTAGATATTGCGCTTCGGGCGGGCGCAGGTGCTTCCCGTGCTCGCGGGCGGTCTCGATCAGGCGGGTCTCCAAGGTTTTCCCGCGCAGCGATTCCAGCACGATGAGTACTCCATGCGTGCGCACCGCGCTGACCACCGCCTGCCAGCCAGCTTTGGAAGGTGAGGTGCTCCCACCCGACTCGTCCGACATGTCGGGCGAGGCAGACAGAATCACCAGACAGGTGAAGGGCGGGATTTGCGGGATGAATTGGGCGAGGGCGTCCTGCTCCTCCGCGTTATAATGTGAGGCATTGCGCAAGATGACCAGGCGACGCTCCCGTTCCATCGGTAGGGTCTGCAGGATGTGAGCGACCGTTGCTACAGGCGTCTGGCGGGCGTCGAGCGTCGCCTCGTCCATATCGCCCGGCTCGATCTTCAACGCACGCCGCAACCGCTCGAGGAACTCCCCTTGTAGGACTGGCTCCTCGCCCATTAACAGATAGGCGCGAGCAGGCGACTGCAACTGCTCCTCCGTGAGCTTAGTGTATTTGACCTCCATGTTCTTGTGGGTCAGACGGCTCGGATGGGTCGAGCCACTGGCACCAGTCGTGCCATTTGAGCCTTATCGCTCGCCCTATGAGGCGAGGGTATCCCAGCTCCTGCCTCAGCAGTCGCTGGAGTGCATGGATTTTACCCTGCACCTCCGCTTCAGCCGATTTGGCGTCCGCTTCGGGCGCATAGAGCAGGCGCGCGAGCGGTTCATTCAGCGATACAACGAGCGCGACCGCTGTGGGATTGTGCCAATTTGCGTTCATCATTGCTGTACAGCGGTTCAGATAGCTGCTGGGCGACTGATAGAGAGGGGGCGCAGGGCAGCCCATCAGGCGGAGTGTATGCACCAGTCGGGCATAGAGTCGGGCGGTACGCGGCGTGTTCCCCGAATGCACGCGCAGATATTTCGTGGTGGCAAGTGTCCAGAGCAGGTACAGCACGCCCGCGAGAATCAAGCTGTCGAGCAGGCGCTGCCAGCGACGGAGCGGATGCCCCTGCGAAGAATCTGATCCCGTGCCGCCGTCCGACAGATAGCCTGCATTAATTACCGGCGCGTTCTGGGTGGCGTCGAAAGGCACCCAACCCACGCCCTCAAAGTAGACCTCTGTCCACAGGTGGCGATGTTTGTCGCGCACAATGTAGTCGCCCGTGTCGGGGTCGCGCTCCGTCAGCAGGTAGCCCGACGCCACACGGGCGCGTAGCCCCGCATACTGGCACATCACTGCCAATGCGGTGGCGAACTCGGTGCAGTAGCCCTGCCGAGCCACGAACAGAAAATACTCCACCACATCCTCTTCCGGAGGGTAGGCGGGGGCTTCGAGATTATAAACGGCATGGGTCTCGATATAGCGCTTGAGCGTGATGACCTTATCGTAGTCGGTGAGCTGGTTCGCTGTCAGCTGGTGCACGAGTTCCCGCACGCGCGGATTACGCGCCGATTCGCCCCCAATGCCCCATAAGGGCGCGCCGGCGACGCGCTCGCGTAGCAGAGTCGGTTCCTCTCGGGGCACCAGTGCACGAACCTCATATCGGTTGCCCGGCGATAGGGGTGACCTCAGCCATAGCTCAGCGGTGTAGGGGGCGAAGCCAACGGCGCGTCGCCGCTCGGACAACTTCAGCCAGAGCGGAATACCGGGCGTGCACAGCTGCCGATGGAAACCGCCCATAATGGTAATTTCCGCGTGTACCTGGCGCAGGCGCAACGAATCGGGCAACTCCGAATAGATAACAAACTCACCTTGCTCGTTCGCTTCGATAAGCCGAAAACCCATGCGGATGCGGTTCCAGCCACGCCCTGTGTACAGGTCGTAGGCATCCATGCGCAGGTAGCGGGCGTCGCCATGCAGGAAGCGCACCCGCATCACCTCCACTTCACTCTGGGTAACGGGACCGATGCCGACCTGCAACGCGGGCATCACGGGCAAGTTAGAGCGGGTCGCGGGCGTGCGGAACGGCAACCCAATCACCAACCCAGAAACCAGCTCCCCGACACCCAGCCAGAGCAGGAACGCCAGCCCGCTCGCCAACATGGTCGCAACGAGACCGCCCAGCAGGGCATAGCGCCCCACTATCGCAAAAGGCAGGTGCGCTCCCAGCTCCAGTTGATGCGCCACCATCAACAGCATCAGCAGGACCACCACAAACGCCAAAAACAGATAGGGCACTGCCGGCGCGAACAGATAGGAGCCAATCAGCCCGAACAGCGCCATCACCGGCACGCCCTGAAACAGCACCGAAGCGGGCGAGACCATCAGGGGCGTGCGCAGAGTGAAGTACCACAGAAGCGAAGTGCTCAAATAAATCTCGATCGAGGGGTCAGTAGGCATCCTCGCCAGCGCATTAAAAGAGGGCTGGGCGGTGATGGTGAATAGGGCGAGGGTTGCGTCCAGAAAGCCGAAAGTCAGGCGTGTGTTCTCGCTGAGTGGGCGCTGAACCAGCCATGCGCTGAACAGCGTGCCCAGCGTGATAAGCAGGATAAAGAAGGTGGGCGTGCCCAGCTCCAGACGGGCAGCGCGGAACGCCAGCAAGCCAATCAAACTCACCAGCCACGCCATCCCATACAGCAAGGCTGTGGGGGTGATACCTTGAGACTGCCCACCGCCACTTTCGCTCCGGTTCACACTCTGTGATGCGCTGTTCGCCATTCGCCATCCACCATGCGCCACTTGCTAATACGATTGTACCTCGCGGAAGGTTCACTCAGCGCACAATCAGCACATGCCCTTGCGGGCTGAGCCTCCAGCGAATAAGGAGGGTGCCACCTGTGCGCTCCAGATTCACAGGGACAGGGTTGCCCAGCGTGTCCAACAGTTGCACTTGCCCTTTCAGCCCGCGCAGGCTGACCCGTGCAGCGCCCGACACGCCCTCGGGTCCGCTCAGCAGAAACGCGAGCATGGCGGGCGTGGCGTTCTGCAATACTATCTGTGCGTTCGTGTGGAGCAGTCCCGCTCGCGAAAGGCGTTCATCCACCTGCCTCAGAAAGCGTGGCGTGCGCGGTTCCAACGGCACATCGGTCAGAATGGGCAAGCGCGGGTCTAGCACATCCAGATAGGTTCCGCGCAGAAGGGTCTGCCGATAGGTTCCATAGGCGGCGACCCAGTCGCCGTGTCGCATCGTGAATCGGGCGCGTTCGCGATAGCGCAGTCCCGCGCGTCCTGCCACAAAGCGAATCAGTTGCCGCACCTGCGCCTCACCGTTCGAGCTGTTGGCGAACGCGCGTGCCGAAACGCCTATCAGCACGATTCCGCCGCGACCGACGGGCTGGAGGACACCGACGGGCAGCGGCTCGCCCGCCGCCTGCGTCTGCACCAGATAAAGCGTTTCCGCTCCTCTTAGATGATAAGCTGCCAGCCGTTCGTCGTGGCGCAAGGTGAGAGGCGGCAGGTCCGTGCGCTGACGAACCAGCATGCGCTCCCCATAGGGCGGCTGGGTACTCAGCTCTATGCGCCACTCCTGCGCTATCTCCAGATGGAGCGTAAGGCGCGAGATGTTTGGCAGTGCGAAGCGATACACGAACCATGCGGTGCCATCTGCGACCCGCTCGCCGTTGGGGGTGAGCCGACTTCCCGAATGGGCATAGAGGAAGAGCCGTTCGATGGCTGTGCCCGTGTAGAAGGCGGTCAGGATGCGTCCGTCGGCTTCGAGGCGCACTTGACGCAGGAGTGCGCCCCAGCCCGTGTCGGGCAGGCTGTCGCTGAAGCGCACATAGACCGTTTGACCTGCATAGGCACTCAGATCGAGGGCGACCCAGCGACGGTTGAGCGTGCCCCGCTCGGGTTGTGTCCCATGCCGAGCGACCTCTTGCCAGGTGGCATAACCCTCGGACAGGTCAGACAGGTCGGACAGGGTCAGGCTCAAGCCGAGTTTGGTGGCAAGCCCGTGCAGAGGGGTGGGATAGCCCGCTGTGAGCGATGAGGCACTAATGGCGGATGGAGGGCTGGGTGGCGCACCCACTACGATCAGCCAGCCGCCGATGCGAATCCAGTTCACCAGCGCGTCCAGCTCGGCGTCGCTGGGGGGTGAAGTGGCTTCGGGCGTCCAAAGCAGGAGTCGCATGGTGCGCAAAGTGTCCCGTTCGGGCAGGCGCGACAGAGCCACTGGCTTCAAGGGAACCCCCGCCCGCACCAGCGGCAACGCGAGCGCGAGCAGGTCCGCACGGTCCGGCTGGTCTGACTGGTCTGACCGGTCTGACTGGTCGGACCTGTCGGACTGGTCTGACCTGTCGGACTGGTCGAATGGTTCAGATGAAACCAGCATGCCGATGCCCTCGATGCCCGCGTCGAGCGTGCCTCCCTTGCTCTCCGCCATCATCTCTATTGCTTGTGCAGTGCTGAGCATGAGCATAGCATAATCGGGTGGCGATACCCGCACCAGCTCCTGCAGCGCCTCTGCTGAGATTATCGGGCGAAGCTCAGCGAACATCAACGAGGCGACCAGCATGCTGAAAAAGAGGCGCTGGTGCTCGCGCAGGTCGCGCGTCAGCACCTCCAGCATGGGGTCGATGGCTACTGGCAACAGCTCACCCCGCTCGCGCATCTGCATCGCTATCCTGCCACAGCGCAGGAACGCCATGCTGAACGGCTCGGTTTGATACTCGCCACTGATGAGCACTGGCATGCGCACAGGTTCGCTTGCAAGGGTTGCCACAGGCTCCGCGACGCCTCGCACGGACAAGCGAGGCTTGAGGGCATTCGCGGGCGCGCCCAGCAGTCGCTCAGTGCTATCGCCGATGCTGTCGCCGTCCTCATCGCGCTGAGTGGCTCGTAGGTTCAAGCTGTGGAGCAGGAGCCGTCCGCGTCGATCCGCCTCCAAAATCACCTGCAAGGTCTGCACGGGGGGCTGGAACGGCGTGCGTGTGACCAGTCTGCGCGTTTGCACAGCACCCCGAATACGCTGGATTAGTAGTCCCTGCACGGGAGCGCGCACACGCACCTGCCCGCTCCCGCCCACCGTCAGATCAATTTGCACATCCATCCCGCTCAACAGGCGGAAGCTATAAATCACTGTCCCGCGCCTGCCAATCAGGCGGTGGTCGCCTTCGATTCGGCTGCGCGTGCTGTGGGTCAGTACACTTGCCTCCGCCCCTGGACGCACCCTCCAGCGCAGTTCTCCTTCCGCATGGGCATCCTGCCCATACAGCCATTGCAAGGGGAACAGCAGGGGAAGCACCACCAGCGGCACACTCGATGCGGCTCGTATCATCGGAGGAGATTGTACCTGATGAAGTAAGTGGGGCATCCCCCATCTGGCGAGGGATGCCCCTTCAGGAACGCTCACCTTCCTTCGTGCATTCGCGTTAATTATACTTCATGCACCGCTCTACTCCTGCTCCATGGTTTACTTTTAAAGCCCCGACCAGTCCAGATACGCTCGAATCGCCTGTGCGAGGGGGGCACCGAAAAGCAGGGTGAGCTGCGCCCCTACTGCCAGAAAGGGACCGAACGGCAACATGCCGGGCATCTCCATTATTTCCTCCTCTGGCTCTTCGGGCGGTTGTCCAAAGTGGGCATAGATGCGCTCCTGCCAGTGGGCAGGCAAGAGTCCCAGCAGGACATCCAGCCAGAGCAGGTACACGAGGCACATCATCAGCAGACTCATAATCGGTTCGGGCAGGGGTGGCTCATCCGTCGCGTCAGAGGGTGCTTCCTTGTGCTGGCGCGTTTGCCACCACAGCCATACGCCCCCGATTATCGCGCCACTCGCCACCGCCAGCATCAGCCCCGTCAGCATGGCAGGCAGTAGCAGGAGCGCGCCCAGCGCACGCACCAGCTTAATGTCGCCGTGCCCCATCGCATCGCGCTGGAAGACCACACGCCCCAGTATCGCGATTAAACAGAGAATGCTCGCGCCGATTTCTGCGCTCCAGAAGGCGTTTTTCAGCCCGACCTCGCCTGGACGCGCCCACGACCAGTCGGTCGGCTGACCTGCGAGCCACCATGCATGCAACAAGCCAATCATCAACAGCGCAAGGTTCAACTCGTCGGGGATAATTGTGTGCTCGATATCGATAAAAAAGATAGCAATCAATAGGGAGCAGGCAAGCGCGTAAAAGAGAAAACGCAAGGGCAGTTCGCCCATCACCAGATGTTGCCACCAGAGCCAGCCCCAGACGCTCGCGCTCCACAACTCCACCAGAAAATAGCGCCCCGCAATCGGGGCATGGCAATATCGGCAGCGTCCCCGCTGGAGCAGGTAGCTCAGGAGCGGTACCAGGTCGCGTGCGCCCAGTCGGTGCTGGCAGGTGGGGCAATGTGATGGTGGGAAGACGATCGAAAGCCTTCGGGGCAGGCGATAGATTAGCACATTCAGAAAGCTGCCTATCGCTGCCCCGAAGGCAACGCCGAACACCACGCTCCAGAGGGGTAGCATCGGCGAGAGCAACCCCGCGTTAGCTCTGCGACTGGCTCAGGTTCGAAATCACTTCAATCATCGGCAGGAACATCGAGATGACGATGAAGCCGACGATGAAGCCCAAAATCACAATCATCACTGGCTCAATCGCAGCGGTTAGGCTGGCGATGGCGGTCTCCACCTCGTTCTCATAGAAGTCAGCGATTTTGTTGAGCATGTGATCCAGCGAGCCTGATTCCTCGCCCACGCTGACCATATGCACCACCATCGGTGGGAACATCTTGCTTTTTTGGAGCGGGTCGGCAATCTTTTCGCCTTCACGGATGCGCGAGCGCGATTCGAGCACGGCGTCGGCAACGACCGCATTCCCCACGACGCCCGCCACCGTCTCCATCGCCTGCAGGATGGGCACGCCGGAGGCGAGCAGGGTGCCCATCGTGCGGCTGAAGCGCGCCATCACAATCTTATGGTGTAGCTTGCCGAACACGGGCAGGCGTAGTTTCACCCGGTCGGCAACGCGCCGCCCTACCCGCGTGCTCACGAACAGCTTGTAGGCAATCAGTATCGCCACCAACGAGATGATAATGATGTACCACTTCTGGGTGAGGAACGCGCTGAGGTCGACGAGGAATTGGGTCGGTGTAGGGAGCTCCTTAATGCCGAGGTCCCTGAACAGGCTGGCGAACTGAGGCACCAGCCATGACACCAGAAAGATGACGATGCCCGTGGCTGCCAGCAACACGATGACAGGGTAGGTCAGCGCGGAGCGAATCTTGCGGCGCAGTTCCACATCCTTCTCCAGGAAGTGGGCGATGCGTTGGAGCGATTCTTCCAGCACACCGCCGACCTCTCCTGCGCGGATGAGACCGATAATCAGCTGGCTGAAGGCTTTCGGGTGGCGCGACATTGCGCGGGAGAGGCTCTCGCCCGATTCGACGCGCGTGGAGAGGTCCATCAGGATGCGTCGCAGGCGGGCGTTGCTCGTTTGCTGTTGCAGAACATCGAGACAGCGCACGAGCGAAACGCCCGCATCCAGCATCGTGGAGAACTGGCGGGCGAAAATCGCCAAGTCGCTCAGCCTCACCCGTCCATAACCGCCTGCGGGCACGCGGGGCGCAGCGCGGTCCATCGAGATTTCGATAACCTGAAAGCCTTCCTCTTGCAGACGCTTGCGCAAAACCTCCGCGTTCTCCGCTTCCGCCTTCCCCGAACGGGTGGCGCCTGCTTGATCCCGAATGGTGTAGTTAAAGAACGGCATGTTGCTCGCCTCCTGTGATTAGCGTCCCCGACTGGGCGCTGCAGGCGCGCCGGGCACACCGCCCGTGGGCGCAATCATCTTGCGCAGCTCGTCGGGGTTAATCGCGCGCGCCATCGCCTCCTCATAAGTAATCCAGCCCTTCAGGTAGAGGTCGCGCAGAGATTGATCCATCGTCTGCATCCCCAGCTGACCGCTGGTCTGAATCATTGTGTGGATTTGGTGGGTTTTGTTCTCGCGGATGAGGTTGCGGATGGCGGGCGTGGCAATCATCACTTCCACGGCTGGCACGCGACCGGGCTGACCCGCGCGCGGCAACAGCTGCTGGCTGATAATCGCTTGCAGGTTGTTTGCCAACTGAATGCGAATCTGCTCCTGCTGACCGGGCGGGAACACATCGACGACACGGTCCACCGATTCGGCGGCGTTGTTCGTGTGCAGGGTGGCAAGCACGAGGTGTCCCGTCTCCGCCGCGGTGATGGCGAGCTGGATGGTCTCAAGATCGCGCATCTCGCCCACCAGAATCACATCGGGGTCTTCGCGCAGTGCCGAGCGGAGCGCCGCCGCGAACGATTTGGTATCTTGCCCCAGCTCGCGCTGATTGATGATGCTGAACTTGTGGGTGTGCAGATACTCGATCGGGTCTTCGATAGTGATAATGTGGCAGCTGCGCTCGCTATTGATTTGGTTGATCATCGCTGCCAGCGTGGTCGATTTGCCAGAGCCGGTGGGTCCGGTTACGAGGATTAGCCCGCGTGGTCGGCGCGTGAGTTCTTCCAGCACGGGCGGCAGGTTCAGCTCGCGAATGGTGGGCACCCGTGCGGGGATTAGGCGGAACGCGGCAGCGACCGCGCCCTTATCCTTGTACACATTCACGCGGAAACGCGCCACCTTGTGCAGGCTGTAGGAGAAGTCCAGCTCATAAGTGGTTTCGAATCGCTGAATCTGCTCATCGGTCAGGATGTCATAGATGAGGCGCTGGGTCTCGCTGGGGCTGGCTTTTTCGAAGTTGAGGCGCAACAGTTGCCCGTCCACGCGGATGACCGGCTCCACGAAGGGGCACAGGTGCAGGTCGGATGCGCCCTTCTCCACCACGATGTAGAGCAGTTCGTCGATGTGGATATCTTCGAGCGGGCGCGCTTGCCCCACCGTTGGCGTGGGTTGCGCGACAGGCGGGGTGGCGGTGCCTGCCCCAGTCGATGGGTTGTCCGTTGTCGGATTTGGCATATACATACTTTTTGAGACCTCCTTGAACAGGGTTTTGTTCCGGTTTAGTAGTAGCCGGCGGTGAACACCACACGGCGTACTTCGTCGGGGGTGGTGATGCCTTCCAGCACTTTGATCAGTCCGTCCTCGCGCAGCTCCTTCATGCCGTTCGCCTTCGCAGCTTCCTTGATGTCGGAGAGCGGCGCGCGGCGCACAATCAGCTCGGCAATCTCGGCATTCACCACCATCAATTCGAAGATGCCGATGCGCCCTTTGTAGCCGCGGTAGCGGCACTCTTCACAGCCGGTGCCCTCCCAGATAGTGACCATCTGATCGGGGTCTTCCACCTGGAAGCCGAAGGCGCGCAGGTCGGCGGCACGAATCTCGCGGGGCTGCTTGCACTTCTGGCAGACGCGCCGTGCCAGTCGCTGTGCCAGCACGCCCGTGACGGTCGCCGAAATCAGGTACGGCTCCACGCCCATATCGATCATGCGGATGACCGCTGAGGGCGCGTCGTTCGTGTGCAGAGTGGAGAGCACCAGGTGTCCCGTCAGCGCGGCTTCAATCGCGATTTCGGCGGTCTCCAGGTCGCGCATCTCGCCCACCATGATAATGTCGGGGTCTTGACGCAGGAAGGAGCGCAGGGCGTTCGCGAAGGTCAGTCCCGCCTTGCGGTTCACCTGCACCTGACTGATGCCCGGCAACTGATACTCGATGGGGTCTTCAATCGTCAGGATGTTCTTCTCCACGGAGTTCAGCTTGTGCAGGATCGAATACTGCGTGGTGGTCTTGCCTGAACCGGTGGGACCGGTGGAGAGCACCATGCCCTGGGGCTGGATGACCAGCTCTTCGAGTCGCGCCTGCGTTTCGGGTGTGAAGCCGAGCTTGTTCAGCCCGATGAGCACGCTCGTCTTATCGAGAATACGCATGACGATTTTCTCGCCGAGTGGGGTGGGGATGGACGAGACGCGCAGGTCGTAGTCCTTGTTCTGATAGCGGATGGGGATGCGTCCGTCTTGTGGCAGGCGCTTCTCGGCGATGTTCATCTCCGCCATAATCTTGTAGCGGGAGATGAGTGGCGCCTGGATATACTTGGGCAGGGTCAGCACCTCGTGCAGGACGCCGTCGATCCGGTAGCGGATGCGCACATTGCGCAGTTGTGGCTCCACATGGATGTCGCTGGCACGCTCGTCGATGGCGCGCTGAATGATGATATTGGCGGCGCGCACGATGGGTCCCTCTTCCGCCTCGCGCAGGACGGCTTTCTCGTCCTCTTCGAGGTCGCCCCGTGCACTGTAGGCAGCCACTTCCGACATCACCGATGCCTTGAGGTCGGTAGGGCGTGCAGGCATGCCACCGCCACCGCCCTCGCCCGCGGCTGTACTGCCGTCACCCGCAATCGCAGACCCGCCATAGGCGCGTCGAATCGCGTCCTCAATCGCGCCCGGCGCCGCCAGCACGGGACGCACCACGCACCGCGAGTTGACCCGCACATCGTCGATCGCCATCACATTGTTCGGGTCCGCCATCGCGAGATACAGCACATTCCCGTCTTTCTTCACGGGCATCACATTATATCGCTTGGCTATATGCTCTTTGACCACATTCACCGCAGAGGGGTCGGGCGTGGTGCGATCGAGGTCAACAAACGGCATGCCCATCTCGTAGGCTTTCGCCTCGTAGGCATCCCGCTCGCTGAGCACCGCCTGGTCAACAAAAATCTGCGCCAGGTCCTTGCCCGTGGTCTGCTGAATGCGCAGGGCATCCTCCAATTGCTCACGGGTGATAAGCCCCTTCTCTATGAGGTACTCACCCATGCTCTTGCGTGTCATTGCCATCGTTTTTCACTCCCTGTCTCGTTGGTATCCGCCGTGTAGATTATACCCATTTTCGACGGCGGCAGTGCGGTATAATCTCTTTCGTTAGGCAGGCGACGATTCCTGCCAGAAATCTCAGGAGGTGTTCGAAAAATGCGAATCGGTTGGATTTTGATGCTGAGCGTGGGCTTTGCGCTGGTTATTGCATCCGCGCAGAGCGGACAAGCGCCGCGGGGCAGTGCCAAAGGTAGTCCTCAAAAGGAGGACGGACGCATTCCCATCACACAGGTGGCGCAGGACCTGGAAAAGAGGTTCTCGGTGAAAATCCTGGTGGACCCTGCGCTCAGTGCGCGTGTGAACCCGCCGCAGGCGGATACACTGGAACGCGCGCTGGACGAGCTGGTAGGTCAGGTTTCGGGCGCGGTTTGGCGCAAGGTCTACATCAAAAAGGTGTTGGGCGAGGAGCCACAGCCCGAGCGGATTATCAACGCCGTGCGCGCCCTGCTGAACATCGAGCTGGGTGGGATGCTGGTGGTCGATCCACGCGCCAATACGCTCCACTCGTTCGTGGCGAACTATCCGCTTACCCCCGGCTTCGAGCAGGGGCTGGAGCAGATGCAACCGCCCTTTAATGCCAAACCGCTCTATGTGATTCTGGAGCCGCGCCCGCGTGTACTAACGGAACTGAAGGGTACGCGCTTGGAGCAGTTCGCCAAGGCTCAACAGCAGCTGCTGGAGCTGCTCGCGCGAATGACCCCGGAGGAGCGGGCGCAGGCACTGCGCGCCGGCTTCCAGATGTGGCTGAATGCCGACCCTGAACTGCGCTACCAGATGATGTTCGAAGGGTTGCGCATGTCGTTCGAATACTGGCAGTCGCTTACGCCCGACCAACAGCAGCAGATGATGGAGATGGGGCGCAAGTGGTTCGAGCAGTATTTCGGCGGGGACGGCATGCCCTGAGGAACACGCAAAGCCCTATCGAGGGGTTGCCCCTCGCTTTCGGGTTCCCATCCTGCTTGCAGGATGGGAACCTTTCAGCATCCACCGCCGAAGTTGAACAGCACAAGGAGTAAATCCGCGTCATCCACTATGCCGTCGTTATTCACATCTTCAGGCATGCCTGAACCGCTCTGCCCGAAGGCAAATAGCACCTGCAGCAGGTCCGCATCGTCCACACAGCCATTACCATCCACATCACCCGGACGGCGCACGAGCGAACGGTACTTAATCACGCCAATCTCGGTCGCCCCCGTGTTGACATTGTTGAATTCGACACCCACATAGAGATTTTCACGGGCGTCCAATCTCAGGAAGCGTGGCAAAACGCGCCAGAGCGCGCCTCCATCCACAACGCCACGCTCCTGTTCTATGCCGTTCTGGGCGTTGAGCATAAATAAAATCATATCGTTCGTGTAAGGAGGGGAGCTGGTCTGACCCACGACGAAGACATGCCCCGCCGAATCCACCAGAATATCGGCGGGCACATCGTGGCAGCCCACACAGTTCTGTCCGTAAAAATGGCTCCAGACAAGGGGAACCCCTGTGCTCGCTTCTCGCTTGGTTGTATAGAAGTTATCGTTGAAATTGCTTTCATTTCCTTCGGGGTCGCTCGCGCCTGTGGCATACACGCCACCCTGCCCATCGAGGGCAATAGACGCGCCACGATCTATCGCTGAGGGTGAATCGTCATATTGCACCCAGAGAATCTGCCCGTCCGTGCCGCGCATCTTCACCGTCGCCCGTTGGAGGGTGACATTAAGTGCAATGCCCGTTATATAGAAGTCGCCATTCGCATCCATCACCATCTTGCGCGGCGATTCGGATGCCCGCGTGCCCCAGCTCGACTGCCAGAGAATGGAGCCGTCCGCGCCGTACTTGATTGCCATATAGTTGGGCTGATTGTCCGCCATCACGGCATGCACCAGCAGAACGGGATTGCCCGACGGGTCTAAAAGCGTCTGTACCAAGTTGTCCTGCGAATAGGGAGCGAGCGCGTTGCCATCCCAGGTGCGTACCCACTGGAGTTGCAGACTGGCGTTAAGCTTGAGCAGTAGGACATCGGTGCCGTCCCCAACCGTGGAGCCTGCGATGTAGAGATTGCCTTGCGCATCGAGGGCGACGCTGGCGCCCGCTTCCGAGATGCCCGCGCCACTGCTATACTGATAGGTGCTTAGTAGATTGCCCGTGTTCGCGTCGCATTTGAGCAAGAGCAGGTTGCTGTAGCCACCTGCTCCGGGCACACTCCCTGTGATGTAAACCGCCCCATCGGCACCAATTGCTACCCCTCCTGCCGTGCCGTTGCCCAGCACCCGTGACCAACGGATAGTGCCGTCGGGGTTAATCGCCGCGGCGCGTAGGCTGCGGCTGCCGGAGGGACCTGTGTTCCCCACAATATAGGCAACTCCGTTCGCATCCACGACCATACCGGTCAGCTGATCAGGCGAGGTGGACGGGATACGGGTTGTCCACTCTGGATTCAGGTCTGCCCAAGAGAGAAGCATACTGCCCAGCCATGCGCTGAGCAGCCATCCAATAAGCCCAAGCGAACGGTTCCTGCTTCGCATAGCATATACCCTACCCGAAAGGGCATGAACGAACCATCGTCTCCGCGGTTCCATCAGCAGGAATTATATCCTCGAATGCGAACCCCTCCCACAGGGAGGAAACCGACGATGCGACGGTACGGACTGATGAGTGCGCTTTTGGCGATGAGCATGCTCGCGGGGTTTATCTCTCAGCAAACGCCCAAACCGGCGGGCAAGGAAATCCCTCTGTTCAACGGCAAAGACCTATCGGGCTGGGACTACTATCTGGCAGACCCGAACGCGAAGATGGAGGATGTGTGGAGCGTGGACAAGGAGCAGGGCATTTTGATTTGCAAAGGCTCACCGCCAGGCTATATCTACACCAAGAAGGACTACACGAACTTCATTCTGAAGTTGGAATGGCGTTGGGCGCCGGGCAAACAGCCGGGCAATAGTGGCGTGCTCTTGCGCGTGCATGGCGAGCACAAAATCTGGCCGCGCTCCGTCGAGGCGCAGCTGATGTATATGAACTCCGGCGACTTCTGGCTCATCGACGGGGCGCCATTAGAGACCGACCCAGAGTATGTCGATAAAAACGCACCGCGCCACCGCTGGCGCAAGAAGACCACCGAGAAGCCCGCGCCCGAATGGAACGAGTATGAGATTATCGTGAACGGCGACCGAATCACGCTGAAAGTAAACGGGGAGGTGGTGAACGAGGGCTGGGGCGCGGAGGTGCGACCGGGCAAAATCGCGCTCCAATCGGAAGGGGGCGAAATCCACTTCCGCAACATCCGCCTCATCCCGTTGGAGCCTGCGCGGTAAGCGAGCACTTGGAGCGCATCTGCGACGAACATTTCCTGTTGCAGGGCGTCTATCCAGACGAGAACCGAACGGCGAATAGCGAGTGGCGAATAGGGACTGCTTGCTATTCACCATCCACCACTTTGCCATTCGCCTGAGAATGGAGCGGGTAAACTCTGGGTCCGGAGGGGCGCGTGGGCATTCTGGCGACCCCCTCCGCATGGAAGGGACTACTATGAGAAGGCGCGTTTTTATCGGGATCGGTATCGCCATCGTCGCGGTGCTGGCAATCTGGTGGTGGCGCGGGCGTGCCCAGCAGACCTCCGACAATCAACCGCAGTATCGCACCGCCGAAGTGGTACGCACGACCGTCGTGCGCTCCATCACCGCCACCGGCGTGCTACGCACCTACAATATCGTGGATGTGAAATCGAAGGCGGGTGGCATCGTCAGTAAGCTCTATGTGGATGTGGGCGATGTGGTCAAAAAGGGTCAACTTCTGGCGCGAATCGACCCTGCCGACACCCTCGCTGCTTATAATCAAGCGAAGGCGGACTTAGAAGCGGCGAACGCCCGCATCGAACAGGCGCAGGAGAGCCTGCGCCTGCAACGGGAGCAGAGCCAGCTGGCATTGCAGCAGGCAGAGGCGAACCTGCGCGCCGCACGCGCACGCCTCCAACAGGCGGAGGAACGCGCCAAAGCCCAGCCCACCTTGACCGATGCCCAACTCCAAGCCGCACGCACTACCCTCGAAACCGCACGGAAGGCACTCGAACAACTGGAGCAAGTCACTATCCCGCAGGAGCGTGCCCAGGCACAGGCGAACTATGACGCCGCGCGCAAAGCGCTGGAAGCTGCCCAGCGCAACTACGAGCGCCTGCGCGAACTGCTCCAAAAAGGCTATGTGTCGCAACAGCAGGTGGACAACGCTGCCAGCCAGTTAGAGAATGCACGCAGTCAGTTCATCGCGGCGGAAAAACGCCTGCAGACGCTGGAGCAGGACTTCCAGACGCGACTGGCGACCGCCCGCGCGCGCGTGCAAGAGGCGGAAGCGAACCTCCGCTCGGCAGAAGCCAACCGCAATCAGGTGGAGCTTGCCCGACAAGCGTTGGAAGAGGCGCGCGCCCAATACAAACAGGCGGAGACCGCCCTCCAACAGGCGCGTTCGAACCTGCGCCAGATTCGTCTGCGCGAGGCAGATATCGCCACCGCGAAAGCCCAGCGCGCCCGCGCCGAAGCGCAACTCTACAACGCCCAAGTTCAGCTGGACAGCACCACCATTACCGCACCGCGCGATGGCGTGGTCATCACGCGCAATGTGGAGGAAGGCACGATTGTGCCACCAGGCGCGTCACTCTTCTCACAGGGCACAACCCTGCTCCAGATTGCAGACACCTCGCGCATGTATGTGGAGGTCTCCGTGGATGAAGCCGACATCGGCATGGTGCGAATCGGTCAGCCTGTGCTCATCATGATTGATGCCTTCCCCGAGGAGCGATTTCGCGGCAGGGTCAGCCGAATCGACCCGCAGGCGGTGCTGGAGCAGAATGTGACGGTGGTGAAGGTGCGCGTGGAGGTGCTCAAACCCGACGCGCGACTGAAACCCGGCTTGAACGCCACCTGCGAGTTCTTGGTGGCACGCCAGCGCGCTGTGCTCGCTGTGCCCAACGAGGCAGTCCAGGAATCGCCCGAGGGCAACTATGTGGAGGTGCTGGTACAGGGACGACCGCAGCGCCGACCCGTCAAAGTGGGCATTCAAGGCAACGAGCTGACCGAGATTATCGAAGGGCTGAACGAGGGCGAGATAGTGGTCGCGGGACGCATCTTTCCCCAAATAAACCAACAGGGACCTGGCTCGCCGTTCGGTAGCCCGTTCGGACCACGCCGCTCGCAACAGCGTCCAGGCGGTGGCTCACCGGGTGGTACCCAACGGTTCGGACGACCCGGCGGCGGTCCATCCGCAGGCAGGTGAGCGAGCGATGAGTCTGATGGAGAGCTTCATCTCAGCATTAGAAAGCCTGCGCACGAACAAAATGCGCACCTTGCTCACAATGCTGGGCGTGATTATCGGTGTGGGCGCGGTGATTGCGATGATTGGCATCGCGCAGGGCGCACGCACCGCCACACTCGAACAGATCGAGAAGCTGGGCGCGAATGTGCTGACCGTGCGCGCAGGTCAAGCGCGCCGCGGCGGCGCGTTCCTCGGTTTCGGCAGCGTGCAAACCATGAAACCGTCCGACGCAGATGCCATCCTCAAAAGCTGTGGCGGGCTGGTCATCCGTGCTTCACCCGAGACCTCCTCCGCTTTTCAAGTGAAATACTTCAATCGCAACATGCGCACCAGTGTCACGGGCGCGCTCCCCGAATATGCGCTCATCCGCAATTTAACCCTTGCCGAAGGGCGATTTTTCAACGAGTCGGAAGAGCGCGCCAAGGCGCGTGTCGCGGTCATCGGGCACACCGTTTGGGAAGAACTGTTCCAGGGCGGCGCCTGCATCGGTAAGACCATCCGCATCAATGGGCAGGCGTTCCGGGTCATCGGACGGCTTCAGTATAAGGGCGATACAGGCTTCCGCAGCTTCGATGACCGCATCTATGTGCCCCTCTCCACCGCCATGCGCCGACTGATGGGCGTCGAGCATGTGGATGGTCTCAGCGTGCAGGCAAGCGCGGGCGGCGAGGTGATGCAGACGGCACAGCAATGCGTGGAGCAGGCACTGCTCCGTGCGCATCGCATTCCCCCATGGGGCGATCCCGACTTCCGCGTGTTCAATCAGGGCGAGTTCGTAGAAACAGTGGAGCAGACCGCACGCACCTTCACCTTCCTGCTGGCAGGCGTCGCGCTGGTGTCACTTATCGTGGGCGGTATCGGTATTATGAACATCATGCTGGTCTCCGTCACGGAGCGCACGCGCGAGATTGGGCTGCGGAAGGCGATTGGCGCGACCCGCATGAACATTCTGACCCAGTTCCTGATTGAGTCGGTGGTTATCAGCGTGGCGGGCGGACTGATCGGGATTATTCTGGGCTATGTCGCTGCGACCTACATCAGCCAGCAGGCGAACTGGAAGGTGCTGATTCCGGTGGAGGGCGTTCTGCTTGCGTTTGGGTTTGCAGCGCTGGTGGGCATCACTTTCGGACTCTATCCTGCATGGCGCGCAGCCCAGCTTCAGCCCATCGAAGCCCTGCGCTACGAATAACATGAAACCGCTGGAGTTTGTCTATCGGGGCGAGCGCATCGTGCTCCAAGTAGCATCGGAGGGGGAGGGCTGGCGCGTTCTCCTGCCTGATGGCTCCGAACAGCGTGTGCTGAACGCCCAGATGGGCGACGATGGCTCGCTCACTCTGCGAAGCCCTGCGGGCGCGTGGCAGATGTTTTTCCACCTCATGGGCGATGAAATCGCGTTCTGCTGGCAGGGGCGCGTCTATCGCTTCCAGCGTTCCGCAGGCAGGGATGAGCCAGCCGCGCACTCCACTGCTGAAGGGATGCTCACCGCGCCGATGCCCGGCTTAATCCGCAAGGTGCTGGTGCAGGTGGGTGAACAGGTAGAGGCGGGTCAGCCCCTGTTGGTGCTGGAAGCGATGAAAACCGAGCAGGTTCTGCGTGCGCCCTCTGCGGGCGTGGTGCAGTCGCTCAATTGTCGCGAGGGCGACATCGTGTCTGAAGGGGCGATTCTTGTCGAAATCGCGGAGCCTTCCGCACTACTACAGACTGCGCACCCGGTTGCGCCAAGTGACGATATCGCTCACGCTGCCGAAGGTGAGCCAAGGGGTTAGTATGCGCCGCCATGCATCCAGCTCCATATAGACCCAAGCGGCGGGCGACGGCCACTCATAGCTCATCTCGTAGTTGTGATGGTAGATAATCGCGCCCATTCGCACCCACTTGGTGAACCATTTTCTGCCCACCCGCGTTCCCAACAAGCGTGCGAACAGCACATCCGGGCTTTCACCGGGTGAACCATAGCCCTCCGCCAGCGCGATAGTCTCCCGATTCGCAGGTTGCGTGCTGTAGCTGATATTCTCGCTCCAAAGTGAGTCATAGGAGTCGATAATCTCGATGCCATAGCGACGCTCCAGCGGATTGCGCGTGTAGGGCGCAACCGCCATGTGCACCGCCCCGCGTCCACTCACACTGCTACCTGCATACAATCGCACCGCACGGACAGGGGTTTCCTCGCGAAGGAAGCGTAGGTAGCGGTCGGTGAACATGTTCGCTGCGAAGTTCAGATAGCGGTGGCGGTTGCACCAGCTGGTAGCGAAGCCCATCTGGCGCATCTCGTCCAGTGAGCCTTTCCAGTGGGCGCGAAACGCTGCCGGTGAGCTGAGGTCGCGGAAAGTGCCGTAGGGATTCTGCCAACTGCGTGCGTCCGCATAGCCAAGCGTGGTCTCTATGGTCCAGCGGTGGTCATGCCAGCAACAGGGGAAACAGCCGTCCTGTTCCGCTACCAGAATCTGATGAATCTGGGCAAGCTGACTGTTCATATTGCGCGCGTAGCGGTGCAGGTAGGTATCGTTTTCACTGCCCAGATTGCTCAATGCGTTCGTGGTGCACCCGCACTGTACCACCAGCCCCGTGTTGTGGCAGAAGGTGCGCAGCCACTGCACCGTCTGTAAATAGATATCATAGCTCCAGCCGGGCGCGTTTGGTGCACCCCGGTTGCAAATATGGTCGATATCTGCGCTCACGGGACGGCTCCACTCAGGGTCCGCCGATTCGTTGACCATAATCCACGGGAGCAGCCATGGCGAACGGTCAAGCGACGCTCCCATGTTAGGCAGGAAATAGCGGTTGTGCCATCGCGCGATATACACATGGGTTGCCTCTGGATGCAGGTCGGAGTCGGGACGCAAAAGCACCTGCAAGTTCGGATTACCGCTATCCACCCATAGCGCATGGTAAACCCCGTTAATAGCAAGCAGTGCAGCGTCCACATGGACCTGCGTACCGCTTTGAGTCCAGACCGCGCGTCGTCCAATCAGATTCTCGTTGGTCGGCGAGCCGTCCAGCGGCACCGTGCCAAGAACACCTGTGGCGGGTGTGCCTGCCGTGCCCTGAGGAACGCGATACCCTACCAGATAGAGCGGCTTATCCCCGGGTGAGTAATTAATCCAGCCGAAAATGTCCAGTCCAGAGGTATAGTAAACGAGGTAGGGCACGATGCCAATATCATAGCGAGCGTTGAACCAGCTTTTGCTCACATCGCCCGCGACGATGATGTCGGCGTCCTGACCCCACAGGCGCAAGGCGCTTTTCCACATTTGCGCCACGCGCTCATTCACGCCAAAGGCACCGTGCGCCCGATTGCGCGTCGGTATAATCAGAGCCACTCGCTTGCGTGCCATCGCTTCTATTATAGCACAGGTTTGGGGCAGGAGTGGCATAGCGAGGCGAGAAACTAAGTTGTTATGCGAGGCTTCTGGGTTGCGCTCTGGGTGCTGGGCGCGGTCTGGCTCTGGGCAGAGGCGCCCAAAATTCAAGCGCGCAGTGCGACTCTCGTCGAAGCCAGCACGGGACAGGTGCTGTTCAGCAAGAACGCCGACCTGCCCTTGCCACCCGCCAGCCTGACCAAGATAATGACCGCTATTATCGTGCTGGAGCGGTGCGGGCTGGACGAGACGGTCACAGCATCCAAACGCGCCACCCAGACAAAAGCCAGCTCGATGCACTTGCAAGAGGGCGAGCAGGTGAGGGTGCGCGATTTGCTCTACGCGCTCCTGCTTCGCTCCGCGAACGACGCCGCGGTCGCCCTTGCCGAGCATACCGCTGGCTCGGTAGAAGGCTTTGTGCAACTAATGAACGAGAAGGCGCGCGAGCTCGGGGCGACCCACACCCACTTCACCAACCCGCACGGGTTGCACGACCCAAATCACTACTCCACCGCGCGCGACCTTGCTCTGATTGCCCGCCATGCGATGGAGCACCCGCAATTTCGTGCGATTGTCAGCCAGCGCAAGGCGCTCATCACACGCTCCATCAAGCAGGATGACCTCTGGATGGTCAGCAAGGCGAAGTTTCTGGAGATGTACCCCGGCGCCGAGGGGATAAAGACGGGTTTCACGCGCCAGGCAGGTTTCTGCTTCGCTGGGGCTGCCAACCGAGCGGGTCGAAGGCTCATCAGCATCGTGTTGAACAGTCCCCAGCGCGAGCAGGACACCATCGCACTGATGGAGTACGGCTTCAACGAGTGGCAACCCGTTGCCTTGGGTTCATCCGGTCAGCCCGTTGGAACAGCCCTTGTGAAAAATGGCGTTCTGGCGCATGTGCCTGTGCAACTTGGACAGCCGGCGGTCTGGGTCGTGCCGCGTCACGAGGTGCACCGCTATCGCTGGGTGCTGATGCCTCTACAACTGCAAGCCCCTGTGCAAGTGGGCGCGCCCGCGGGATGGGCGGTGCTCCAGCGCGACGGTCAGCCCATGCTTAAAGTGCCATTACAGACCGCGCAGGCGGTCGAGGCACGCGCTACTCCTTACACCGGCATCCTTTGGGGCGGTGGATTCACCCTGCTCGCTTATGCGCTCTATCGAAGGCGCAGGAGAATGCTCCTGCCCGTCGAACGGAGAGTTAGGAGGTGATACACCATGCGAAGAAGCGCAGGGCGTGTGCTGGGCATTCTCATCGTGCTGGTGTTGATTGCGGGCGTGGGCGTATTGGCGTGGTACTTTCTGGTCTACACTAAATCGCCTGCTTACGCGCTGAACCAGTTTTTCGCCGCAGCCAAGGCGAACGATGCGGAGCGTGTCAGCCGCTACACAGATAGGTCAGGCGGGCTGATGATGTTGCTGATGCAGTTTGGTGATCCTGTGTCGGTGATTTATCCGGGCTACGGGCGTCCCGACCTGGGAAAAGTGGAGAAGGTGGAGGTTGGCACGCTCGCGGTGGAAGGCGAGATGGCGAAGGCGTCCGTGACGATGGAGGTGGTCTCCCCTGAAGGGCAACGCCTCACGATTCGTCCGACCTATGTCCTGCGTAAGACCGACGAGGGCTGGAAGGTGGCAGTGGAGGCGACCCTCGCTGGCTCCTTCAATGAATTCGTTCCGCTTCAGGTACAGCAAAGGCTGATACGCCAGATACGCAATCTGACGGCGAACCCACTTGCTGCCCAGCAGGCGCAGATGATGTTGCAAGGGCTTCGGGCGGAAATCGAGAAGTACCCTCAATTGCGCGAGTTCCTCAAGAAAACGGGTCTCTACTGAATGGCAACGCGCGAGGAGCCGTTGGGTGTCCGTTGGTACAGCGGGCTGACGCGCTACCACTGGCTGGTGCTGGGGGTCGCGACGGCAGGCTGGATGTTCGACACGATGGATCAGTGGCTCTATGTGTTGGCGCGTCAGCCGGCGGTGGCGGACCTGCTGGGTGTGGGTGCAACTTCACAAGAGGTGAGCCGCTATTCGGGCATCGTGCAGACATGGTTCATTCTGGGCTGGGCGACAGGGGGGGTTCTGTTCGGCATCGTGGGCGATCGGCTGGGGCGCACGCGCACGATGGTGCTCACCATTCTGATGTATGCGGGCTTCACAGGGCTGAGCGCGTTCGCCCAGACATGGCAGCAGTTCGCGCTATTGCGCTTTCTGACGGGGCTGGGGATTGGGGGTGAGTTCGCGGCGGGCGCCGCGCTGGTAGCGGAGACCTTTCCCGCTCATGCACGCCCCACCGCGCTGGGCATCATGCAGGCATGTTCCGCGATTGGCAATCTAATGGCGGCTATTCTCTATCGGCTGATTGCACCAGAACTCGGCTGGCGCTGGGTGTTCGCGATAGGCTTCTTCCCGGCGATTCTGGTGCTGGTGATTCGGTTATTTGTGCGCGAGCCGCATCGTTGGGAGCAGGCGCGGGCGATGGGTCAGCATCTTGGCTCGTTGCGCGAGCTGTTTGGCGACGCGCGCTGGCGCAAACACACGCTGATCGGGGTCGGGCTGGCAGCGGTGGGCGTGGTGGGCTTCTGGGGTATCGGCACCTGGTCGCCCGATCTGCTCGCCCGTGCCATCAACCCCACAGGTGACCCCGACCTGCGCCCGCTGGTCGACGAACGCAAATCCTATGCGGTGATGGCACAGCAGGTGGGCGCGTTCTTCGGGATGTTGGGCTGGGCAATTTTGGCACAGCGCATCGGCAGACGCCCCACTTTCGCCCTCACCTTCCTGCTGTGTCTAATAGTAGTGCCTGCGACCTTCTTTCTGACCACCTCCTTTGAGCGTGCGCTCCTGCTCTATCCTCTGCTGGGCTTTTTCACCACCTCCCTCTTTGCGGGCTATGCGGTCTACTTCCCGGAACTGTTCCCCACGCGCTTGCGGGCGACAGGTGTGGGCTTTTGCTATAATGTGGCACGCTACCTGGCAGCGGCGGCCCCCTACACCTTCGGCATGCTCACCGCCCATTACAGTATCGAGTGGGCAGGCACTCTGCTTTCGGGAGTCTTCCTACTGGGGTTGGTTCTCTTGCTCGTTGCACCCGAAACAAAAGATAAACCGTTGCCCGCATAATGATTTTCGTGGGCATCTCTTTCGGGTATACTGCTTGCGGGTTGCAGCAGGCAGGCAAAGAGTGGGAGGTCCGAAGTGAAGCCCACTCTTTTGTTTAAGGCGAGCTGCACCCAAGGGGGTTCATGTATGCACTGTGAAGAGATTATCGAGGCGTTAAGGCAACTGGAGCGGGAGCGCAACATCCCGTTCAACGAGTTGATGGCGACCCTTGAAGGGGCATTTGCGAACGCCTATCGGCGGCAGATGCACCTGCCCCACAACGCGCGTGTGCAGGCGAAGTTCAACCCGACCTATCCTCACTGCTTCCGCGTGGTCGTGGAAAAAGAGGTGGTCGGGCTGGTGACCGACGAGTATACCCAGATCAGCCTGGAGGAAGCCAAGCAGATAAAACCCGACGCCGAGGTAGGTGAGGTGATTGAGGTCGAAATGCCTGTGGAGGAGTTCGGGCGCATCGCGGTGCAGAACGCCTTGCAGGTGCTGGTTCAACGCCTGCGTGAACTGGAACGCGAGCATACGGTGAAAGACCTGGTCGAGCGCAAGAAGGAGGTTATCCCCGCGCGTGTGGAACGGTTCGTCGGTCCGAAGGTCTTGCTCTCTTACGGACGACTGGAAGTGATTTTGCCCGAAAAGCATCAAAGCCCGCGTGATGTGTACGAGATTGGCGACACGATTAAGGTCTATGTGCTGGAAGTGAAGATGCCGCCCCCAGAGCCCGGGCGTGAACCTCGCCTGCGTGATGTGCGCGTGATAGCCTCGCGCACTGAGCCGATGCTGGTCGCTCGCCTGCTGGAGCAGGAAGTGCCTGAAATCGCCAGCGGCGATGTGGAGATTAGAGCCATCGCCCGCGAGCCGGGCGAGCGCACCAAGATAGCCGTCACCTCGCGCAACCCGCTGGTCGACGCCGTGGGCGCATGTCTTGGCTCACGCGGAATGCGTATTCAGGCAATCAGCAACGAGCTGTTCAACGAAACCATCGATGTGGTGAAGTGGAGCAGCGATCCGGAACAGTTCATTCGCGAGGCGCTCAGCCCCGCCCGCGTGAACCGGGTGATACTCAACCCGGAGAAAAAGGAGGCGCTGGTGGTGGTGCCCAATCATCAGATGCGTCAGGCGGTGGGCAGGGGTGGCGTGAATGTGCGCCTGGCGGAACAGCTGACGGGCTGGCGACTCGATGTGCGCTCGGAAGGAGAAATTGCACGCGGGGAGGCGGGCAGCGGAATCCCCTCCGCACGACGACCATGACCCACATTCCTCTGAGACGGTGCGCCAGCTGCCGGCGCACCGCCCCTAAATCGACATTCATACGGTTCGCCCGCCAGAAAGACTCCGCAGCGGGCGCATGGCGCGTCATCCACGACCCCACCCAAAAGTTGCCCGGGCGCGGAGCGTATCTGTGCCCGCGCCGCGAATGCATCGAGCAAGCCATCAAGAAGCGCACCCTGGACAAGGCACTGCGTGCGCCTGTGCCCCGCGAGTTGCTGGAGGCACTCCGAGATGCCCTATGAGCCATTTCTCAGGCGACTTCAGTTGCTGTCGCTTTTTTTGTTGAACAGGCGCGTCTTATAACGCACGCTCCTTGAGTGAGGCGACAAGGTCGATACGCGCGAGGGCGCGCAGGGCGGGTATCTGGGCGAGCAGACCGACCAGCCATCCGCCCAGCCCTGCCAGTAGATAGGTGCGTGGATAGACATAGGGGCGAAAGGCGATGAGCTCCATCTGCTCCGGCGATGCGACAATCGCGATAAAGACGGAGACCATCACCCGCCCAAACAGCAGACCAAGCAGGACACCCAGCGTGACAAGCAACATATTTTCAGCAAGGATTAGCCCATAGACCTGCTGTTGACTGAACCCGATGGTCATAAAAGTTGCCACCTCGCCTCGTCGTTCCAGCACGCTGACCGTCACGATGCTGAAAATCACGCTCAGCGCCAGCACCAGCCCAAACGCCATCATAAAAGAGAGGAATCGGCGCGCAATCTCGTTGAGCGCCTCAACACGGGCAACCACCTCCTCCCGCACGACCACCACGCCCGCGTCCGGCAAAGCTTTTAGCCGCTGGATGACTTCATTCCGATAGGCAGGTTGTACCCACAGCCGAATGCTGGTGATGGGGTTAGGTGGCGACGCCAGCTCCCGATGGAGTAGGGCGCGTACCTTTGTGCGCGGCATATAGACCACTGTGCCGATAGTTTCCCACACCAGCCCCGTGACGCGCACAGGATGCTCGCGCGTGTCCTCGTCGCTGAGGTCGGCGGGCAGAGCGAGCATCACCATGTCGCCCTGCTCCAGCCCGAGCTTCTGCTGGACAATCTGTCCGCAGACGAACCCATTTGGTGTCAGCGAGACAGGTTCACCTGCTTCCGTGCGCAGCTGGAGCATCGGACTGCCCGGCTCCACACCCATTAGCAGGGCGTCATACTCCTGTGTGCCCCGTCGCAACTTGACAGGCAGTTCCAGTGCGCCTTCAGCTCTCAGCACGCCTCGCCAGCCTCGCACCTGCTCCACGATGTGTGCATCCTGAACATGGGTGAAGCTGAGTCGTAAATCTTCGCGCAGGGTCTGCAGAAGGTAGCGTGCGATGGCGGTCTCGCGCGAATCGAGGATGCCCCGCGCCAGCATCGCCAACATTACGCCCATCGCGGTGCCGAAGATTCCGACTATGGTTCGTCGGGGCGAGCGCGTGAGATTGCGCACCGGCAGACGGTAGATGAGTCGGGCGTGCCGGAGCCCAGGTAGCCAGCGATCCAGCATCAGCACGCGCCCCAGTGTGGGCGTGGGCGGACGCAACGCCTCGGCAGGGGGTACACGCGATGCCTGCCATGCTGGAATCCAGCCACCCGCAAGCGTTGCGCCCAGCGCCAGCACCAACCCGATTAACGCCTGCGCGACGGGCGGCTCAAGTCGCTCGCTGGGCAACCCCAGAAAGCTCATGTAGCCGCGTGAGAGCCAGCCCGAAAGCCAGAGCGCAATCCCAACGCCGAGGCTCCCCCCCATCATCCCCACGACCAATGCCCCGCTCAGATAGTGCAGGCGTATCTGTGTCCGTGTATAGCCCAGCGCACGCAATAAGCCGATAATCTGACGCTGTTGCAGGATGAGACGCATCAGCAAGGTGTAGAGCGTGAGCACGCTCACACTCAGGAACAGCAACGGGAAAAACACGGAGTAGGTACGCAGGAGGCGCGTCGCGGTCTCCAGCAGGCGATAGCTGGGTTGGTCCGCCCGCATAATGGGTGGCTCAGCCCCATAGGGAGCGAGCAGGTGCTGTACCGCGCGTGCGACCCGCTCAGGGCGGAAGCCGGGCATCACTTCCACCCGAACCTCATTAATCAGCCCGCCTTGACCAGTGAGTTCCCCAACCACTTCGCGTGGCGCGAACATCACCCCGAACACATCCTCAGAAGGCATCACCTGCTGTTTGCTTTGCACAACATAGATATATTCTGGACTGCGCACCAGCCCCACAATCGTGAAGCGCACCTTCTCGCCGCGCCACACCACTGTAAGCGTGTCGTGTGGGTGCAGGTGGTGATGCGCTGCGAACTTACTTTCCAGCAGAATCTCGTAATTGTGATTGCTGTGCAGGAACCGTCCCTCCATCACACGCAGTTGGTTCACCTGCAGGGGCTGGCGCGTCTCGATGCCGATCAGTCGTCCCATCAAGTGGCGCGGATGCTCCCTGCCCAGCTCCAGCGCGACCGTTTCCACCAAGCGACCTTCCGCACCTGCCACGCCGGGTAGCCGCCGAATGCGCGGAATCACGCTGGCGGGCGCGGCGCGCACCAGAATCCCGAAATCCTCCAGGTGGTACTCCCTATAGGAGGTCATGTAGGAGAGGCGCAAGTTCTGATAAAGTGTGCTGGCGACTGCAAACAGCATCACGCCCAGCATCACCATCGTTGCAATCGCGCCATACTGCCAGCGCGACCGCCAGAGTTCTCGCCACACCTTGCGCCCGAGAACGCCCCTCACCACTGCAGTGCCTCCACCGCGGCGGGTTCCGATGGATAAAACTCGCTGTCGATGCGCCCATCGCGCAGGCGAATCACATGGTCTGCAATCTCCGCAATTACGGTGTTGTGCGTGACCAGCACGATGGTCTGATGCTCTTGGCGATTGATGTCGCGCAGTAGGCTGAGGATACGCTTGCCCGTTGTTGAATCGAGTTCACCGGTCGGCTCATCGCAGAGCAGGATTGGCGGTCGGGTGACCAGCGCACGGGCGATAGCGACCCGCTGTTGTTCGCCCCCGCTCAGTTCACCTGGGAAATGGTCCGCGCGTTCAAGCAAGCCGACCGCGTGGAGCAGTTCATCCACAGGGCGCGGGTTGGACACCAAATCGGCTGCCAGCAGAATGTTCTCGCGCGCGGTCAGCGTCGGCACCAGATTGAAAAACTGGAACACGAAGCCAATCTTGTGCCGGCGATACGCGCTCATTTGTGCCTCGTTATAACGGCTGATATCCTCCCCGTCCACAATTACATGCCCTGCGGTTGGTGTGTCCAGCCCACCAATCAGATTGAGCAGGGTGCTTTTGCCACACCCGCTGGGACCCAACACGACCGCGAACTCACCGCGCGCTATTTTCAAGTTCACATCGCGCAGGGCATGAATCGCGACCCTGTCGCGCTGATAGACCTTGCTGACCCCGATCAGGTGGATAAGCGGTTCGCTCATCGCATTTGACGAATGCGCACTCGTTGACCATCCGAAAGTTCGGTTTTGCCTGCCACAACCACCCACTCGCCCTCACGCAATCCCCTGAGAACCTCGGTATGGCTATAGGTGAAATAGCCTGTCTTGATGGTGCGCTGACGCACGACGCCGTTCTGCACAACCCATACCCATGTGCGGTCTGGCTCCTCGTGGACGGCGTCGCTGGGCACAAGCAGGGTGGTCGCGCCCAGTCGCCCTGCGCCCTCGACGGTAATCTCCATGCCGGGACGCAGTTCGGCGGGTGGCTGGGACATTTCGACGGTGACACGCAGAATGCGCACGCGCAGTACCGAGTCGGATTTGCGCTCAAAAGCGGGGAGGATGGCTTTGATTTGTCCTTGCCAACTGCGTCCGGGCAGGGCAGGCGCGCTGATGCGCACCGGGTCGCCGACTCGCACCTTGCCGGCGTCCTCCTGCGCCAGCTCCGCCTCGCCCCAGAGGGAGCGGGTATCGACCAGTTCGAGGAGGGGCATGCTGGGCGCCACGCTTTCGCCGGGTTCCACCTCACAGCGGTTCACGAGGGCGTCGCGCGGGGCGGAGAGCGTGCGCAGTTCCAGCATGCTCTGCGCCTGCTGGAGCGCGGCGGCAGCTTCACGCAGGCTGGCACGGGCGCGAGACAGCCGTTCCCTCAACACGGTCAGATTGCCCTCCATACTGCGGGCAAGCGCGAGCTCCGCCCGTGCCGATTCCACACGCGCCTGCGCAGCCGAACGCTCCTCGGGGCGGGCGCCCTGTCGAACCCGTTGCAGGTTCGCCTCCGCTGCACGCAGACGCGCTTGGGCGACCCGATACTCCCGCTCGGCACGGTCGTACTCCACGCGCGCGATAGCGCCCTGCGCGTACAACTGCTCTGCTCTCTGCCAGTTTTGCCATGCGAGTTCGAACTGGGCGCGGGCAGATTCCACATCCTGAACTGCTTGCTCGATCTCTTCTGGGCGCGCAGGGCGCTCTATCAGCCGTTTGTAGGCGGACGCCTCCTTGAGCAGTGCCTCCGCGCGCTGGATGCGGGCGCGGGTTTCCTGACGCGCCTGCTCGTAGACGCGCTCCGCTTCACGCACCCCAGCCAGCGCGACAGCATAACGCGCTTCCGCTGCCCGCACTGCGCTCACCGCATCCCGATCCCAGAAACGCACCAGCGGCTGACCTTTGCGCACCTGCTGACCCTCGCGCACCAGCACTTCCGCTACCTGTGCCGCGACAGGTAGCGAAAGAGACGCCTGCCACCCACGCACCATGCCTTCAGCACTGAACGGCACGCTCAGCTCGCCCCACCGCACCTCCGCCACCACCACCTCTGGCGGCAGGGAGCGCCAGCGCAGTAATGCCAGCACGCTCAGGGCAATCATCCCTATCGCCAGAATCCCGACCAGTCGCCTCCTGCCCATTCCTCGCCACGAGGCAGTATACCTGCCCTTCAGCAGGAATCGAATCGCAGAGGGCGAACTTGGAAATAGCGATGGAAGCACCTTTCACAGGGCAGGTCGCACTGATTACAGGGGGCGGGCGCGGGATTGGAGCATGCATCGCCCGCCTGCTCGCCCAACAAGGCGCACAGGTGATGCTGGTCGCCCGCACCGAGAGCCAACTCCGGCAGACCGTCCAAGAGATTCGAACGGCGGGTGGCACGGCGTTCTACTGCGTCGCCGATGTTGCCGACGAAACCGCCATTCGCGCTGTTGTGGAACGCACCCAGCAAATAACGGGCAGAATCGATATGCTCATTAACAACGCTGGCTCTGCGCGTGCAGGGCTAATCGAGCAGAGCGACCCCGCCGAGTGGTGGCAGGTGGTGGAGAGCAACCTGCGCGGGCTGTATCTGACCACGCGCTTCGTTCTGCCCGTGATGCTGGCGCAGGGGCGCGGGCAGATTGTGAACATGCTGACGATTGCGGCGAGCCGACCCTTCACTGGCTTGAGCGCGTACAGCTGTGCCAAAGCGGCGGGGCTGATGTTCACTCGCATCCTTGCCCGTGAGGTGCGCAAACGGGGCATCCGCGTCTCGGCGGTTCTGCCCGGCGCGGTGGACACCGCCCTGTGGGATGAGTTCCCCAGCGTGCCCGAACGCGAACGCATGATTCGCCCCGAAACGGTCGCCCAGATCGTGGTGGGGATTCTCGCCACCCCACCCGACGCCAGCATCGATGAGATCGTTATCTTGCCGCCAGAAGGCATCCTGTGAGATAGGGGAAATTCACTCCGTTTGGAGCCGATTCCACGCCCATTCGGCGTGCTCGCGCAGGAGGGGGTCGGAGTGGGTCAAAAATCGCTCGATGAGGGGCAGGTAGCGTGGGTTGCCACTGTTGCCCGCCACAATGAGCGCGTTGCGCACCAACCCACGCCATTTCGCCCGACGAATCGGACTGCCCGCGAACTGCTGTTGGAACTCCGACTCGTCCATCGTCAGAATCTCTTCCAAACGGGGCAGAGGGCGGGGCAGAAGGCGCGGCTCGGTCGTGGGCATCGCACGCAACGGCTGATGCGGGCGCGGCTGATTGAACGGGCACACCTCTTGACAGATGTCGCACCCGAACAGCCATTCGCCCATCGGCTCGCGCAGCTCGTTCGGGATAGCGCCCCTCTGCTCGATGGTGAGATAACTGATACAGCGACGGGCATCCAACACATAGGGCTCGCGAATCGCCCCTGTGGGGCAGGCATCGAGGCATCGGCGACAGCGCCCACACCCACCAAACGCAGGATGGTCATACTCCAGCTCCACCGTGAGCAACAGCACACCAATAAAAAAGTAGGAGCCGCGATGGGTGTTGATTAGGCAGGTGTTCTTGCCGTACCAGCCCAGCCCTGCCAGCCACGCCAAATCGCGCTCCAGCACGGGCGCCGAGTCGACGCAAATCTTGCCCTCGCAATCGGGCAACAGGGCGCGAATCGCGCTCAACAGCGTCTCCAGCTTCGAACGGATGACCGTATGGTAGTCCTCGCCGAGCGCGTAGCGGGCAATTCGATAGTCAGCTTCGTGCAGATGGGCAGGCGCGTAGTTCAGCCCGACCACGAGCGCGCTCTTCGCGCCGGGCAACAGCGATTGCGGGTCGGTGCGTTGGTCAGCCGTGCGTTCCATGTAGGTCATCTCGCCCGCATAGCCCTGCTGAAGCCACCACAGCAGTTTGTCAGCATGAGGCGGACGCACCGCCGGCGCAATCCCCACCAGATCGAACCCCAGCGCTTGGGCATAGGCTTTTATCCACGCGCTCAGTGGCTCCTTGTCCACATGAGGAAGGATACCCCTACTGATGGGCGAGACGCCCAAGCCGCTTTGCGCGGGCAGGACGCCTGTGCTACGCTGGATGGGCAGGATGCCCAAGCTACTTTGCACGGGCGAGACGCCCGTGCTACGATTTCAATTGGGAACCTTTTTCCGCGTTTCGATGTCAAAAAGCAGGAGAGGGCGCGGATGTGTCATAATAAGAGAGTGGGGAACCTAACAGCGGGTTCGCCCTGTCGAACAGCACAGCAAGAGCACAGGGGGTCCAGAATGGCGAAAAAAGGATTTACGCTGGTGGAGCTGCTGACGGTGATTGCGATTATCGCAATCCTGGCAGCGATAATCTTTCCGGTGGCGGGCACCGTGCGCGAGAATGCCCGCCGAAGTCGTTGCACATCGAACCTGAGCCAGATTTATGTCGCCCTCGAGAGCTATAAACAGGACTATAATGCCTATCCGCCCGTGCTGGGTGCGTATGCCTATACCCGCAACGGTATGCTCATCACGGGGAACTGCCAAGTCGATCCTGATCAGGTGATGCCCTTCGAGCGAGCTCCTAAACCGCTGGGCAGCTACCTGAAGAACTACGAAATCTTCCACTGCCCGAACAATTTAGTGGACGATAGACGAATGATTGTACCCGCATTTTACCCGAAAGGGCACGCCCTTGTAGACAAACCTGTGCAGCTCGATATATCCAACCCGGACAGTCCAACCGTGTGCTTCTACAGTTATGATAGCTACAGCATCGGTTTGAACAAAGTTCGCAACATATATGAATTACGCTACACGCTCTTCTGGTCAAATGCCCATCTTAATGATGAGGAGGATGTGCGTGAAGGGCGTGCTCCCAATGGTCCTAACGCTTATGGGCAAGGGTATTTCGACGACCCCAGGGGACCGAAGTCAACCGACACCCCTCGCCAGCTCGGTTATCGCAGACCCGATCCGACCACGGTGGTCACATGGTGCACTTATCATCGGTCATATAGTGGTAATCAGCCTGTGCGTGCCAGGAACGACCTCGTGCTATTCCTGAACGGCTCGGTGAAGCCGATGGATTCGGCGGAGATGGCGCGTCTTCCGTATAATATGCGCCCCTAAGGGCGTTTTTGGCACGATGATTCACAAGGTCGGAACGAGGCGAGCGGGAACCGATGATGGCAGGGCGATGGAAGCAACAGGGTGGCGCCTCGCTTGTTGAGGTGCTGGTCGCAATCGCGATTCTGATGATTGCGATCTTGGCGTTCATTCGGCTCTATCCGAGCGGCTTCTTGGCGTTGAAGCGCGCCGGACAGGGCGAATCGGCGACGCGCCTGGCACAGCAGGAGCTGGAACGGCTCAAGGGCAGGCAGGACAACCTGCCCTACATCATTGCGCCCGTCAAGTACGAGATTGTCAACGGGCAAACGGTGTTGGTGATTGACCCGACCACCTCCCCCGACGATTTGGGTGTTCAGCCAAACTTGCCACAAGGCGTACCTGCCGAGTATGCCAGCGGGGTCAATCGGGTGCGGCGCATTATCGGTGAGCGGGTGAACCTTGGTGCCCCTGCCCCTTACTATGGCTATCGTTATAACTTGACCGAGGGCATCCTCCATCAGACCGCCTTCGCGCCCATCGCCGTGCCACCTGTCGCAGGCGGTCCTGAGTGGGATCCCATCCAGAGCGGATACCTGCTCGTGTATGGCAATCCGATGCGCCGATTCGTGATGGATTCAGATTTCGAATACCGCTGGAACCTGCGAACCTACGAATATGGCATCGACTACGAGCGGGGCAAGGTTCTGCTGAGACCTCTGCGCTATCGCCCCATCGCCTACAAAATCGACTACTCCTATCGGGTGTTGCATGAGGGGCACGAGGATATTCGGCAGGTGTCGACGGTGATTATTCTCCCGCCGACCAATCCCCAGCGCCCGTTCCCTCTCTGGGTTGACCTCACGATTCCCGTCCCTGGTAGAGACCCCAGCGAGTATCCTCCTGCAAATGAGGATCCAGCCTTTCAAGGGATTGTGCCCGATTCCGATTCGGCGGCGCGCCTGTTCGAACGGCTGGCTTCGGGTGCCCAGTGGGACCCTGACTATCCCTACCAATACAAGGTGGTCAACCCGCTGCTGGGCTTGTTGGCGTTCAACCCGGCGGGCACGGGCTTCTATGAGCGCTACTGGCGGGGTCAACGCCCTCTCATCGCTAACATAGACTACAATGTGTACGACTGGAGCATCCTGCGCGAGGAGCATACCGTGCCCTCCACAGGGCGCATTCGCCTCGCCTTCACCGACATCAAGCAATACGACGACCTGCTGGACAACCAGACGCAGTATAAAGGGCTGGGACTGCCGGGCATCGCGCAACCGAACCAGCCCGACATCGTGCTGGTCGATTCGCTGACGGGGCAATTTGCCTATATTCAGAAGGGTGGCTTGCTCCCAGCCAGCACACTCTCGCTGGGCAACTTCAAGGTGGACTACATGGCAGGCGTGCTTGAACTTCCGAACTTGCGTGGGCGCAAGCTGCGCATTTTATACAAGGCGCATGAGAAGTGGGCGCTTGCTGTGCAGAAAGCGGCACACCGTTACTTCATTAGCCACGTGCTTGAAGGGATGCCCGTCGACGCCTGCTGGTACGACTTCGAAGGTGCCTTTGAAGGCGAGCCAGTCACCAAGCTCTACTTCAACCGCAGCGAGGCGGGCAAGACGGTGCTGTTGCGCGAATATTGGTATATCGCGACGGGCGATTCCCAGCCGCGTCGGGGCGTGAACGGCGTGTTGCGAATCTCCGATGTACCCGACGGCACAGGGTTCGTGTATGCCGATTTGAACGAGCTTCATCCTAATGCGGTACGCTGGGCGCCCGAGGTGACGGGCGTTGCCATCCGCGGCGTGCAGGGGCTGTCGCTCAAGGTGCGCCTCTACTACGAACCCGAAGGACGCAAAGTGAAAATCGATTTCGACGCCCTGCTCACCCGTAAAGATTAATTGGCGCCCCTCTCCCTTTGGGAGAGGGGACGGGGGCGAGGAAAACCCTCATCCCCCCAGCCCCCTTCTCCCACAAGGAGAAGGGGGAGTGAAGGTTCCCCTCTCCCTCTGGGAGAGGGGCAGGGGGTGAGGGCTAAAAAGAGGCACGGGCGGGACGCCCGTGCTACGAAGGGAGAGGGGACGGGGGTGAGGGCTAAAGAGGAGTGAGGGCTTGAGGGAACCTAAGAATTGAACGAATGGTCAGAATAGGAATAGAGTGAATATGGCACGGCACTTATCGAGGAGACATGGGCAAGGTTTTACGCTGGTGGAACTGCTGGTGGTGATTGCCATCACCGCCATTCTACTGGGGTTGTTGCTTGTGCCGCTGGTGCAGGGCTTCCGCTATACGCGCCAGGGGCAGGTGCAGGCACAGGCGCAGACCACCACCCGCCTCGCCCTCGAACGCATCCAGACCGACCTCAAACGCGCCGCCTATGTGTTCGACACCAGCAACCGCACCGTCACTATCTGGGTGAGAAATCAGAGTGGTCAAGCGGTCCCTGTGCCGATGCGCAACGCGATTATCGACCTGGTGCCGCCTGCCTATGGCGACCCTGCTCAGGAATCGAACGATCCCACCTCCGAAATCCCGATTGGTCCGCGAGGCGAGCCAGACGCGGAGTTGGCGATCCCCGTCTCGCCCGGACGCATCATCGTGCGCTACTTCATCGGGCTTCAGGACAACACCGACAACAATAACGACGGCGTTCCCGATAACCTCTACCTGAACCCAGAAGAGCAGCCGATGACCGCAGCGACCGCGCAGGAGAACCTCGCCGTGCTCTATCGCGCCGAGTTCCGCCTCTATGTGAAAGATCCTCAAAGCGGACGCTGGCGATTGAACCCGGAGCTGTTCGATTCGATTGCCGACTTCTATGACCCCAACTTCTTCTATGGGCGCAAATGGCGCGGTTGGCGCAGGGTCGCCAAGCCCGTCGTGCCCGTGGGGCAAGTCGACATGATTAACCTGACCTATGATGCGAACGGCAATCCGCGCGTGACGCCGTTGCTCCAGTTCAAGCCCTTGCAGGTGGTGAATCAGGCAGGTTCGCCCATCGAAACGCAAACGCTTAGCGACGAGATGGGTGCGGTGGTACCGTTCCAGATTAAGTTCCCACACGGCTTGTGGACGCTAAACACCGATGTGTTTCGGCTGTTCGTGTTCCGCAGCGCGCCCGATGCACTCCAGCGCACCCCACCTCAGCCCCTGCGCTACTTCTATACGCTCTATGACGAGACCGTAGACCGCTGGTATCTCTGCTACTATCGATATGACCCTAACGCGCGGAGCGAAATCAACCGGCGCGTGTGCGACCTCACGCTGTTTCGTAATGCCCTGCTGAACGGGCAAGCGACAACGAGCTGGCTCCTTCTTAGTTCAAGCGATCTGAACGAAGCGGAGATGATGGCGTTCTATCTGAACGAGGAGGCAGGGCAGCTCGAGTTCGCCATCCCCTGGTGGATGGGCTACCCAGGTGCAGTGCAGGGGCTAACCTTCAGCACAGGCTTGTTCGAAACACCGAACAGCGACCCTAACCCCGACCCAAAAACCATCAACGGACGCTTCAACTACCAGTACCGACAGGATCCGCAGAATGTGAACAATGTGAAGCGCTACATCAGCTTGCTCGATTTGGACAGCGACGGGCAGATTGATAACCCCTTGCAGAACCATCTGGCGTTCCCGAACGCCTCGATTGTGGCAGGTTCGGAGGTGGTGATTGGTCCTGACCAGCGCCCAGGTCCGAACTATGGTCAGCCTATTCGATACCAGCGCGTCGCCAGCGCCACGCGCGATGTGGGACCCAATCAGTACCGCATTCTCTATCGGGATTCGGCGCCGCAGGTGGATGTGCTGAATAACTTCGGTTTTGAGCCGTCGCTGTTGCGCGGCTATATCGAGTTCTATTCCGACCCGAACACACCCCTCCCGCCGGGGCAGAATAATGTGCTGGTGACCTTTTACTATCAGTTCAATCTGCCGAGCGATTCGGCGGTGGCGGATTATGAGACGCGGCGCGTGATGGCATTACAGGTCGGCATGAAGTTCTATGGCGCCCAGCAACCGGTGAACTACACGCTCAACACCCAGATCGAGCTGCCCAATATTGTGCAGCTGCGCGGGCAATAGGAGGCGATGAGCAGATGAGAGAGGTTTCTCGATTCGCTTGGAAGGACAGAAGGCGGCAGGGACAGACGCTGGTGATTGCCCTGCTGGTCGCCTTCGTGCTGCTGATTCTGGGGGGCGTGTTCATCCTGACAATTGCCCGCAGTCTGTTGAGCGTTCAGCAGGCGCGCGAGGGGCTAACTGCCGACTACTTTGCCGAAGCAGGACTGCGCTACGCCATTGACCAGCTGGTCAACAGCGAGGAGGGCGCGGATTGGCGACCCATCCCTGACAATATCACCAGCACCCAAGACCCTGACTACTTCTGGCTCAAGCCGTTTAACCCGGCGGATGGCACGGGCGGGTTCACCCGAATCAACTTCAGCAAGGGTCGCGCGCTGATCCGCGTGAGCTACCAGCCGTCGGGACCCATCCACCGCCAGCCGGTGATTAAAATCGAATCGGTTGGGCGCCCTGGGCTGGTCGACCCGAACGACCCGACCACGCTGGGCGGTGCGGACATCAGCCGTCGACGCGAAAAGGTCGCCTATCTGCAGATTGGCACGATCGATTACTTGCGCTTCGTGATGAATCGCGACCAACGGGCGACCCTGATGGAGTTCGGCGCGGAAGATATTGGGCTGGGTGTACCCTACCGACTCATCTTGGGCAATCCTGAAGCGGACCCGAACCATCCAGACCCAACTCGCCGCGAGATTGGCTTTGCGCCTATCTATGTGAACGGCAACCTGCGCTGGAGCGGGAATGTGGAGATTGCGCTGAACCCCAATCGGGGCGAGCGGGTCTATGTGGCAGGCGAAATTCTCCACAACGAGAACACGACCGTCACGCTCATCACGCCGACGGGGCAGGCGCTTCTTATGCCCAGCCGCGATCCTGACTTCATTACGGCGGGCGGTCTCTATCGCGATGGCAAGCCCACTACTGCTGTCGATGGCTATCCGCGCTCCATCGCCTATCTGGAGCCACCGCGCATGGACACCATCGACCCCGCCACAGGACGCCCACGCTACCTCTCGCTCACGCGCGAATCGGGCATCTGGCGCCAACGCCAAAACGGCAGCTGGTACAACACAGGTCAATACGGCTACGGACGCGGTATCTACATCAACAACGCGCAAGATATCCAGCAGGAGAGCCGCACCTTCTTCGGGGGCTACAGCCTGCGCAGCGACTGGCTCAAGCCCGGCAATTCCCGCTACTGGAACGGACCCTTCTATGAGCCACCGGGCGTCTACATCGAGCTCATCGAACAGCGCAACGGCAACCAAATCAGCGCGCAGGGCTTCCGCATCACGCGCAACCAGAGCGTCACGAACGATGTGTGGTTCAATCCCTACACGGGCACACCCACCAACATCAAGACGCTCAGCTTCTTCTTCCGCGAGCCAACCAACCCTGCCAATCCCATGCTGACCAACGAGTTCACGCGCAACGACCGGAGTTTCGATGTGCCGTTCAATGGCGTGATTTATGCGGAGGGAAATGTGCGCGTGCGCGGGATTATCCCGTCGGGGCGACAGATTACAATTGTCACCAACGGCACTGCCTATATCGAGGGCAATATCGTCAAGGGCGACGCACGCTCCACGCTGGCGATTATCGCGAAGGACTATGTGTGCGTGAACACCACGCAGTTCGTTCGGCGCACTTGGCAAAGCCCATCGGTGGCGCAGGGCGACCCGACCAACCTCGAAGCGCCCTTCTACTTTGAGGTCCTGCCCAACCGCCCGATGCAGTTGCAGTTCAGTTTTGGTGCAGACCCGCAGGACTACACAGGCAACTTCGGTGGGCTGAAGCTCTATCTGCGCCACGCAGCGGGCGGCTTCGGCTCCTTTATCAACCTGCTGGTAAACCCCTCCTTCAGCCCGAACCCGCTGTATAACTTCAATCTGCCGGACTTTCCAACCTATATGTACCCGCTGGGGCGCACTACCTTCCAAGTCTATCCGAACTACGAGAAGGTGGCGTTCACGCTTGTGCCACAACCGAGTGGCTCGAACTACCTCATCGATGCGACGCCGGGCGTGGAGAACCTCCTGCAGTTGCAACTCCAGCCGCGGGTCGACCCGCTCCCGCCGGACGGCTTTCACCTGCCCACCGATAACGCGCCCTATTACCTGAGCGCAGCAACCATCCAGCCGCTCGATATCCGCATCGAGGCGGTGCTGTTCGCGCAAGAGGGCTGCTTCTTCGTGATTCCGGGCTATTGGTTCAACACCAACCCGCGCGATACGCGCGAAAACGCTCTACGGAACAATAACAGGCGACCGCCGGGCGTCGCCTCACCGGAGTTCCCCTTCTATGGCGAACCGCTCGATATCAAAATCACTATCGTCGGCGCGATTGCCGAGAACTTCACCGCGCCGCTGGGCGACCAGACCGAATGGCTGCGCAAATGGGGCTGGATCCCCGTCGAATATGGCAATTCGGGCTTGACCATTCCGAAGGAACATCAGGAGTTCTTCCATGATGAGGGATCTGGGCAACCACGATACGCCATGAATCTCTTCATGCGCTATGACCCGATTTTGCGTAATCCGGTGACGGTGGATGGGATACCACTGCGCGTGGCATACAATAATGTTCAAGATCCATCAGGACAGCATCCAGGGCGTGTACTGCCGCCCATTCCGAAGCTACCTGTGTGTCCGAAACCGATTTATGAGGGCGATGCAAAACCTTAGGGGAAGCCATCATCCCCCAGCCCCCTTCTCCCATAGGGAGAAGGGGAGCAGTGAACACCCCTCTCCCGCTGGGAGAGGGGCAGGGGGTGAGGGCTAAACAGGAGTGATGGTGGTGAAGACGATGAAAACCGTTGGAACGCTGAGTCGGATAGTGTTGGTGCTGGCGTTGAGCCTGTCTGGGCTGAGCGCGTGGGCAGACGGGCGCAACTACGAGCCGCGCGTCGCGCCCATCAATGCGGGCGTGATTGCCTTTGACGAAAATGATACGCTCGTGCGCGATGTGTACACCTTCTACGCGCTTGACCAGCGCACCGACCTCAAGCCCGCAGGGCTGGTGTTCCAAAACCCGCTGGCTCCCACAGGTGCTGGACGCAACGAGGCACGCTACTGGCTGGTCAACTTGAAGAAGGTGACCGATACCCAGCTCTCGCGCTACCGAATCCTCCTGCTCAGCCGCACAAATCTGGGCGGCATGACCATCGAGATGCGGGAGAAGTTGCGCCGCTTTATTGACAGTGGGGGCGTGTTGTGGGTAGATATGCCCGCCAGCGGGAGTAGCGGTTCCTTGTTCTTTCCGAATCTCTCTTTCGCTTCAGGAGGTGGCGCCATCAACTTTGTGAACTTGAACCATCCGCTTCTGCGTGGCTACTACACGCTTACGCCTGCCGATGTGGCGCGATTGGGTGCGCGGGGGCGCGGGTTCGGCGGCGGCACGGTGAGTGTGGTAGAGCCAGTCCTCCAACCCGTGGCGGGCGTGAATGCATCTCAGATTGTGATTACAGCAGGTCAGTATGGTGCCGGGCGCATCGTAGTGAGCGCCGCGGGCGTCGCTGCGGCGATTAATGCGCCGATGACGCGCTCGGACGGTAGCCCGCCTGCAAGAATTCGCCCTGGTTCGGTTCGCCTCGAAGCGGTGCCCGCCCTCGAACTCAAGTTCGCCTATAATCTCCTGCGCTGGGCAGGCAACAGCACAAGCGACGCGCTCAACATGCGCCGCGCCAACGCTATCCCCGAACGCTACGGTGCGCCCCTCAGCGTCGCATGGAAGACCGAAGGGGTATCGCTCTCCCGCCAAGATGGCGCCGTTGTCTATGGCGGGCTGGTGGTGGTGAGCGTGGGTGGCAGGCTCATCTGCTACGATTCCGTGCCCCATCGCGACCTGGATGGCGATAGACGCACCGACGACGGCGTCCTCGATTTAGCGCAAGGCAAACCTTACGACCTGGTGTGGGAAGTAGAAGTGTCGCTCTCGCAAGGCGGGCGCCTCTCACCCCCCGTGATTGTGGAGACTCAGAAGGGTATTCAGGTGGTGGTATCGACGGGCGCCGAAGTGGCAGGCTATTGGCTCCTGCCACGCGACCCGAACACAGGGATTATTCTGCGCGACGGACGGCGCGTGTGGCAGATAAGCGCTCCCATATCCGTAAGAGCACTGAACTTGCCCAATCATCCTGTTCCCGCCCCCCTCGTGATAGAGAATATGCTCATCGTGCCCACTACCCTGATGATTAGCTCGCGTCCCACTGCAGGCTTCTATGCGATTGACTTGGGCGACGGCACGAATCCCCAATACATTATCACCGATCAATCGAATGTGTTGAACCCGCAATGGTATCAGCCGCGGGGAATTACTACTGGCGAATGGCTGTTGCCCCCTGTAGCGGGCTATGTGCCCAATCGAGTGCAAGGTGGCGGGAGCGATTTGGTGATTTACTTCGGCACACGACGCGACATCGGTGGCGCGGGCGCACAAACCATGGATGGGGTTCAGGCGTTCTGGCTCGGCGCGAAGGGCGAGCCACTAACTCCGCCCACGCAAGGCTCCTTCGGTTTCCGTACCCGCATCGCAGGGCAGGCGCGTATCTATGAAGCCGACCCCAATAGCCCCCTGCGCCCTCGCGTCTATGCAGTTGACACACAAACGGGAGTCGTGAGTGATATTACAAATTACTGCTTATTCAACCGACCTTCACAGGGGCAGGTGAATATCACCGGAGCGAACCCTGAGCGGTACAATTACTACATCGATTACTATATTGACTGGGCGACCACGAACAATATGATGCGCAGCTTCTTGCACCTGCCTACTGCCTCCAGCGGTATGAGACAGCCGCCCAACGAACTGGTGGGCTTCACACTCGGCTCGAACGGCGTGCTCTATATTACCACTGGCACCCAGGACGACGCCCCGGCGGTGGCGAACGGCAACCTTATCGCGGTGCAGGAGCAGTGGAGTTCCTCAGGCACGCGTAGCGGCGGCTCCATCATCCTGTGGCGCTGGCAGTCGCACGGCGGCTACTCACAGCGCATACCGGGTCAATCGGAACCCGTCTTGGTATCCCCTGCAACCCTCTGGAGCGAACCGAACACCGCTTTGACCAACTTCTTGGCTCACATTCTCGATTTTAGCCATGGTTATCCCGGCGGTTTGTCGTTGGGCATGAATTTCCGATTTGTGGAGGCGCCCATCTATGCAAACGGCGTAGTGTACGCACTGGGGCAGGGCATCGTCACTATCGCTGGCATCATTCGCCTGCCCTACACGGTCGTGCTGGCGTTCGATGCGGAGCCGGAGCAGTTGATTATCGATCTGGGCGCGCCCATCACCCTGAGCAGTTCCATCACCTTTTCCCAGCGCGACTATGCCCGCTCAGGACCCGACCCAACGCAGAACATGCAGGTTAGCATGACCTATTCACCCCAGAACCCAGACCCCTTAATCAAGGTGGACTACAACACCGGTCAAATTAGATTGAGCGGTTTGCGCCAGTCGCAGGGGGGTGGTACGCTGGAGCTGCTCAGCGCGCTCAGCATCTCCCAGCCCGTGCTTGTGTCGATTGGAACCTTCAGCGCAATGATTGACCCCGATAGGGATCCGGCAGACCCCAGCAAAAAGCTCTACACAGGCAACTGGGATAATCTGCTCTGGTATGCAGTGCTGTTGGGCGTGGAGTCGCGCGGCTCGCTGGTGGCGGCGGGCGACATTCTCTACCTGCCTGCGATAGTGCGCCTGCCATCCAGTCCGACTGTTAGCGGGATTCTGGGGCTGGCAGCCGACCCGCGCCGCTACCAGCCCGATATCGGCGCTCGCCATGCCCAAGCAGGAACCATCCCGTTCCCTAACCTGGGCTACGGCTCCGTCATCCGCTGGCCCTTCATCGACGACCTTGTGAACAATGCGAACCTCTCGCGGAACCCGTTCAATTTCCTGCGCGAGTTCTTCACGCGCTTTAGTCAGAGCCTGCCTTTTCAAGGTGAGATTTCGCCGCTGGTGATGGGCGATGGGATTCTGCTTGTGAGCGCAGGAGGAGGACTGCACGCCTACAAGCGCCAAACGACCATCATTGCCGACGAGGGGCGACTGGTAGAGGTGGACACCGCCAGCCAAGTGGTCTGGAGCACCGAGAACACCCAGCTGGAGTTCGCCACTGGCTCCTTTGTGCCCGCCTTTGCCAAATATCCGCTCACGCCCAACGCACGTGTCTATCGCTACGGCGAGAATCAGTTCATTATCGTGGAGCCAGAGCGCAATCGGGTGGCGATTCTGGATCGCGCGGGCGAGGAGGTACGCACCATCACGGGCTTTTTGCCTGATCTTATCCCCATTCGGGGCGAAGGGCGCGTCATAGGGATTGTGAACCTGCGTGCCCCCGACGCTGAGCAGAGAGGGCTACTCGGCTCCAACTATGTGAGCGGGATGCCCACGATGTTGCGCAACCCGACCGATGTGACGGTCTGGACCGAGTTCGTGCCCAAAGAGCGCAACCCGTTCGACCTAAACCGCGCCCGCCCCAACACAGGCTGGGAGTACTGGATCCACTACACCATCGCGGACACGGGCAACAATCGCGTGGTCGATATCGTGGACCGCTTCGTGGTGGACCCGGACACCTTTGTGATTGGCGAGCCAGTGTGGGATACTCAACTGAACCTGCCGATGACGGGCGTGCTCTACTGGATGACGCCCACAGTCAAGGAGGGACAGGGCTACCGTTATGTGGGCGCGCAGCGGTTCGAATATTGGGACGGCAGTCAGCCGCGCATCGGGTTCGCGACCTTGGTGCAGAACATCTCGGCACGCGGACAAGACCCCGCCACCGAGCCTGCCACGCCCGACGCGGGCATGATTATCCTCCAGATTGCCGAGAACAGAGATGGGCGCGCCGTGGATCGCACGCTCTATATTCGCAAGATGCGCCTGCCCGATGGAACCGAACTGCCTATCCTGGCTCCCGTCGCCATCGACACCTCCAAGCGCAGTCTGCGGGGCAACGCCACCGGGCTGTTCCTGCTGGTGACCACCAGCACGGGCATCTACGAGCTGCAGGTGCCGCTCAGTGGCACGATTGACGACACGCTCCCCGTCTCATGGATGTTCACGAACGAGGCGTACAGCCTGGGCGTGCGCCGCTTCTTGGGAGGCAATCGGCTTCAGACGGTGGATGGGAATCCCAATAGCCCACCTGCCCAACCCATTCTGTTCAAACCGCGCCAAGCACGCTACCTGTTCATCGACAACCTGCTGATTGTGAACGGCTACAGCGGCGGCACGATTGTCGTCACGACCGATGAGCGGGGCAATCGTGTTGAGCAGTGGGTGGACTTTCCGGGCGAGGTGTTCGAACTCAAAGCGAGCGATTTCAATCCAAATGATAACGACCCGACCGATGACACCCTGTTGGGCTTCGGTTATAATTCAATCTTGTGGAGCACAGCAGACCGACCGGCGATGAGCGGTTCCGCGCCTTTGCGCAAGCCCAGCTCGGCAGACCGAGGCGATTAAACAACCGATTTTGGTGGACAGGAGGAGACACAAGGTATGAAAACGGTACGGTGGATAGGGATTGTGGTGGTGCTGACAGCCTCGATATCAGCGGGGAGTGCCCAGGACAGCTGGGCAACACATCGAGGCAACAATCCGCGCACAGGAGTCACGGATAACTCGCGCAACAGCGCGGTCAAAATGCTGTTGGGCTGGACCTATCCGTTCCTACCGTTTCAGGATGAAACACGCCTGCCACAACTGCGCCCACCCGTTGTGGTGGATAACGATGATGAGGACCCTGCTATAGGTGGATGGGTCGATATCTCTCGTAACTGGGTTGCCGTTGCACCTGGTGATGCCAACGCTGTTGGGGACGCCTGGCTGGAGAATCCCCAAACAGATCGTGCCTATCACTATGCCGTGGGTACATTGGGGCGACCGAATGCCACCTTTACATGGCATAGTGGACCGTTATCTGCTGGCTACTACAAGGTGTTCGTGCACCTGCCCTCTTCGGGCACCCGCATCGGAGGACAGCCACGCCAGAACCTGCAAAGGGCGCACTATCGGGTCAGGGACAGCAACGGCACACGCGATTTCTTTCTCGATCAGACGGGGGGCGGTTGGCAACAGATAGGCGAAATGGGTTTCCTCGTGCGCAACGATGGCGAAGAAATTACTATCCAGCTGGATAACAGCATCGATCCCCAGGGTCCTGATGCGAATGTGTCCCCCACCCCGATTGCGGTGGCGGACGCGGTGCGCCTCATCCCCGACTACGGCATGATTCAGGCATCGCCTGTGGTCATTCGCCATCCGTCCGACCCGAATCGCCACCTGGTGTTCGTGGCGAACGGCAACGGCACCCTCACCTGCTTGGAGCATGTGCATAACGACAACGCGCTCGATGTGCGGGTGCGCTGGCAGTACCGCGTGCAAGCCGATCCGTCGCAGGCAGGCTCTGTGATTGTGGACGATACCGATCCGGGCTTCGAGGCGAACGGATGGGAGCAGGTTATCGGCGGTGGTGGCAACCCTTATGGCAACTCCTACCATCGCACGACGCCGACCGCTGACCCACTGACTGCCCTGAGAGCCGTATGGAATGTGCAAGTGAGCCAGAGTGGGCGCTACTATGTGTATGCGTGGTTCCCCAGCCCCACGGGTGGCGTCACTCATGCACGCAAAGCACGCTACATCGTGGAAGATGACCTTGAAACCGCCACAGTGGAGATAGACCAGACCGAGGGTGGGCGCTGGGTTCTGTTGAGAGCCTCGCCCTTTACCTTCACTCAAGGGCAGACCTATCAGATTTCGGTCAGCAACTTCTCGCCTGAGGATTCGAATGTGCGCTCGCGCTATGTGGTGGCGGACGCGATCAAGCTGGTGCCTGCCGAACTGCGCGCGGAAGCGGTCTTCTCCACGCCTGCGGTGGCGCAGGTGCGCGTGCGCGACGGCAACACCACAGACAGGCGCTGGGTGCTGGTGTTCGGGGCACAAGACGGGTATGTCTACTGCCTCGACGCGCTGGGCGACGGTCAAAACGGCACCCGACCTGGCGAAACGAAGCTCTACTGGCGCATCAAGCCCGCGACCGCCGGACCCTTCAGCTACGCCTCGCCATTGATTCTGGAAAGCGAGAACTTGGTGATTATCGGCAACCCCAGCGGCTCGGTCTATGCCATCAAAACCGACCTGAACCCGAACGATTCCGATACCTGGCTCAGATGGGAGTATCGGGTGGTGGGCGCGTCGTTCGTCTGTGCGCCCGCTTATGACGAGAGCAGGAACACGGTGTTCATCGGCAGTGTGGAGGGCGGTGGCTTCTACGGACGCCTCTACGCGCTGAACCCAACCACGACGGACAACAATCGACGGCTCAAGTGGGTATATCCGCCCCTGAATCAAGATGCAATTGAACCCATCACCGCCACGCCCGCGGTCGCGCTGGGCAAAGTGTACATCAACACAGGTGGTATCGACGGCGGGCGCACCTACGCGATTAATGCCAGCAATGGACAACTGGTTTGGCAGCAGCCGAGCCAGCGAGTCCAGATTGTATCGTTTAGATACTCTTCACCGTTGGTGGTGCAGGGGCTCGATTATGACAACAATCCGAACACGCCTCCTGTGAACGCCGTCTTCGTGGGTAACGAACTGGGACGCATTCTTGCCTACAATGCCGATGATGGGACACCCTTACGCGGACCCGATGGGCGAAATTTCAGCGAGCGGCTCAGTGGCGCGATTTTCAGCTCGCCCGTGTTCACCAATGTGAACGACACTGATCCCGACGGAAATGACTTCGGTGCGAAACCCGCGATTGTGGTGGGCACGAACGCAGGCGATATTGTCGCCCTGCACGCGACCAACGAGCGCAACACGCGCGAGGGCTGGCTCTTCGAGGGCTGGAATCTGTATGCCGACACGCTGTTCGCCTCGCCCGCCGTGCTGGATGATTGGCTCTATATCGCCGACGACGCGGGCGTGGTCTATGCGTTCAACCTGCGCGGCTTGAACACCTCCCAGTTACCCGGAGACTTGGGTGGAGTCATTGGTGGAGGTGGAGGCTCCGAACCTGGTCCTCGGAGCAACTTCGCCTTTACCAAAGTGACGGTCACCATGAACAAGCAGGACGCCGATGATGTGCTGACAGGCAGGAAGAAACCCGACGAAGTGCGCGGGGAATGGCTCAAAGCGTTGGAATGGGGGCAGACCTTCTATGTGATTGTGTGGGACTTCGAGCTCACTGGGAGCGAGGCTCGGGGCGACCAGTTTGCTGTGCAGGTGGTGGGTCCGGGCATCTCGCGCGTGCTGTACACGCTACGACCGCAAAAAACCACTGCACCACCCGCCAGTGGACGGGATTATATTGCGGTGCAATCCATCACGGTGCAGGCATCGGGCAGCAACTTCTGGACACCCGGACCCGAATATGAACTCCAGCTGCGCGTGCCCGGCATGAGCTTTACCTCTGACCTCAATCTGGAAACCACCGAGATAGACCGCCCTGACCGCTCGAATCCTCGAGGTGAGGGCTGGAAGTTCGGCGTGGCGAACCCGCTCAAACTCTGGAGCCAGTTCGGCAGAGTGGGCGATGGAGATGCTGGTGCCAATCTTGTGAACGGCAACGGTGGGGCGATGGTGCCGGTGCGGTTCGATTCGAACGGGGTTGCCGAGCATGGCAAGTCGATAGCGGGCGATTTCAATGTAGCCGATCGGCGCCCTCTTGATCCCAACAACCCCGGCATCATTCCGTTGCCGTTCAGCATTCGCGTGTGGGTGGAGGATTTGCGCTGGCAGGGAGGCGCGGCGGCGGTCACCAACCCGCTTCCGTGGGAGATGCCCCCCACCGTGCCCAATCGCAGTCCCGACTATCCCGATATTGCGGGGCGGCGCGTGCAGGTGCTGTTTGAAGGTGGCATTGACCTGCGCCAGAGCGCGGCGCGTCTGCGCCCCGATGGCGATGAGGTGGATGTGCGAGTCGAGGTGCCGCGCTATCAGCCCGCGAACAATGTCGGCTACCGCTCGCGCACCTTTATCTATGCCGATTCGAACACCAACGGGCGGTTCGACGGGCTGGAGAACGCGCTCACACCGGGCGCGAACTTGGTGCGCATGGAGGCGTTCCGCGAGGTGAATGCCGCCATTAGCGTGGCAGCCGACCCACGCTTCCTGATTGAGGAAGAAACGATTGACTTCGGCTCTTTGCCGGGCGGGTTCGGCTTCAACTTTGGTGCGCTCTTCGCGGGCGCATCCGCCTCCCAGTTCCGCCCTGATAACCCTATCTTTGCGCCCTACTGGAAGGAGTTCCGCGTGCGCAACGAGGGCAATGTGAACCTCTATCCGCTCTATCTGGGCAAGGCGTTTGGTAGCCCTACCGGCACTATCTCCCTCTTCTCGGATATGGTCAGCACCTGGGCGGGCATGCCTGCGTGGACGACAGTGGTCAGCACGCTTGACCCGCGCTTCTGGAGCCGAAATGACCCCCTTAGGTTAAGCTACAACCCCTTCTGGAGGAATGAGGGCGGCTGGCTCCAGTGGGGCATGGTTGATCCGGGTTATCAGCCCCATCCGGTGTTGCAGAAGGCGCGCGCGGGCGACTTTACAGGGATGCGCCTCACTTTGCCCGCCATTCCTTACGGTAAACGAGTGAATCCGAACGACCCGAACGCGCCGCGTCCGCTATTGCCCCAAGTGAGTATTGCCATTCCGCCCTTCCAGCCGATGGGCGTCTACTCGCAATGGATTGGCGTGCATCAGGCATCGGGCACCCCGGGCGTGGTGGGCAATAACGACCCCATCACCATCCCCTCGATGCGTATTGTGGTGCGGGTGCGCGAGACCCAGCTCACAGGCGGGGTGAACCGCGGCTCGCAAGTTCAGATCGACCCTGTGCCTGGTGTTAACACGCCTCACATCAGCAATCTCACGCCGACCGCCTTCCGCGACCCCCAGACCGGTCGGCTCCACCTCTACTGGAGCAGTAATCGCGACCCGAACAACCCGACCGCGTTCCATCTCTACAAGGCGACGCTCAACTGGAACGGCGCCACGATGCTGATGGACAATGTGCCTTTGGCGGGCGGATGGGTTCCATCGGTGCTCAACGGGCAGTGGTGGCAAGGTCCCGTTGGACCCTTCCCGAGTGATCCTGAGGGTGACCTGTTTGTGCAAGCGTTGGGGCTGGGACGCGCGCTCACCGATGAGGAGAGACGCACCATCCGCCACCATCAGCCCGTGGTGCATCTGACTTCTGATACGCGCGGAGGCGTGCGGGCATGGCTCTTCTGGACAGGCGAGGTGCAGATACGGGGCATCAACTATTCCCTCCTGTTCTACACCCCGCTCAACCCGCAAACGGGCGACCCGACAGGGACGATTCAGGCGGTGCCCGTGGATCCCGCCCTGCCACGCTCACGCCCGCACATCACAGGGTTGCCCGGCGTCGGCAACTGGCTGTTCTACATCTCGGCGCCAAGCGGTAGGAACCAGATTTTCTATCTGCCTTCCGACGGGGATGGCTTTAGCAACTGGCGACGCGAGCAGTCGCTCCCGCTCTCCCAGCTCGTTCGCAGTGTGGACAGTGTGTCCGCCCAGGTCTACCGCGTCGCGCTTGATCCCACAAGCCCCGGTTCACCCTTCGTGCTGTTAGCCGATGTGGTCATCACAGGCACAGTGGGCGAGCGGACCGAGTCGGAGGTACTGCTCGCGCGCTACTATGTGAACCCGCGCAACGGCACTTTGCAACCGCTCGATAGTCGTCAAGCGGAACGGCTACTGGGCGCTATTCAGGATCGCCTGCTCCCACGCCTCATCGATGAGGTCGCCTCGAAGGATGAGGGGCGCAATGTGTGGCGCGTGCGCCACCTCGACTGGACACGGCTGGGGCGCGTCTGGAACGAAAACCCAGCCGAACCCGACCTCGACATCAAGGTCAACGGGAAGTCGATCCTTATCGACCCGGCGAACCCCAGCCAGCTGCAGGAGCCGGTGGAGGATGAGGCGACAGGGTTGCTCACCTTCCGCTATATTCAGAGTGGTGCAGGCAACACCCTCATCGATTCTGGGGTCATCGTGGTTGATCCGCTGAACGGCACAATTCGCTTCGTGAACCGGGCGCCGAGACTGAACGATGTGGTCACGGTGACCTATCGTCCGCGTCTTTTGCGCCTGAACCCCTTCGCGTCGGGCAGGGTGGGTGGCTACTCCCAGGTGTTCACGGTGCTCCAGCGCACGCTGAACCCGCGCCATACTCTGGGTGATCCTGCAGGCTCCGTCGTGCGCAAAGGGGCGGAGAACGGTGTGTGCAGTAGTGGCGACCGCCCGCCTGTGGATCGGCAGTGGGTGCTGTTCCGCCGTGGGGGCAACGCGCCCAACAGCCCTGGCAACTTCTACTACAAGACCCTGCGTCCCGGTGTGCGCCTCAGCGCCCCGATCGTGCTCAGCCGCGGTACGCTCCCCTTGCAGTCTGGTGCAACCGCGCTGGCGTTCGGCACGAACCACGCGACCGTACTCCTGACCCCGAACAACCCGCCAGGCAGAGGGCTGGGCTTCTATGAGTATGACTCCCAGCGGGGCAACATCTACTTCACCACCGAGGATCTGGGCAAAGAGGTGGAGGTGCGCTATCTCACTTGGAACCCGACCACGCGCCAAGTGGAGGAGCGTCGTGAACTGCATGTCATTCGCTGGATCGACGAGGGCAATTTGGTGGGCAACATCACCGAGTATGTCTCACCCGTGCCCATCGACCTGCCGACGAACGAAATGTATCTATGGGCGACGCCCAATCTGGAGTATCGCACGAGTTCCGTGCCATTGAACGCTTTCGGTGGGCTTGATGAGGCGTTGCTCCTGTTCTGGAGCAGTACGCGCAACGGGGTTAGTGACCTCTACGCGGGCGCCATTCAGCCGCGCTTCTACATCAGCCCCTTCGATCCCGACGCTGACTGAGATGAAACGCACGGCTCTGTATGAGGCGCATCGTCGCTTGGGCGCCCGCATGGTAGAGTTCGCTGGCTGGGAGATGCCCATCCAGTACCATAGCATTCTGGAGGAGGCGCGTGCGGTGCGCACGCGCTGGGGCATCTTCGATGTGAGCCATATGGGGCGCGCCTCGCTCTCTGGCGAGACCGTTCTGCCCCTCCTGAACTGGCTCGTGCCCAGCGACCTGAGCAAGGTGGGCGACCATCACGCGCTCTACACCGTGCTGACCAACGAGCGCGGCGGTATCGTGGACGACATCATCCTCTATCGACTCGCCTTCAATCGTTGGCTGATGGTGTTCAACGCGGTGAATCACGAAAAAGACCTCGCATGGCTCCACCGCTGGCGCGAACGGTTCAGCCCGCCACCCGCCATCGAAGACCAGACCGAACGCACCGTAATGATTGCCGTGCAGGGACCGCAGGCGGTGGCGCATCTGACGGAACTGTTGGGTCAGCCTCTTGCCGAGGTGCCGCGCTTTGGCGCCCTCACGCTTGAGTGGCGTGGCATCCCCCTCTTTGCGGGGCGCACAGGCTACACGGGTGAGGACGGCTTCGAACTCATCCTGCCCGCTGAGGCGGGCGAAACGGTATGGAATCGCATGCTTGAGCGGGGCGCAACCCCATGTGGATTAGGCGCACGCGATGTCCTGCGCGTGGAGGCGGGACTGCACCTATACGGGCACGAGCTGAGCGACGAGACGAACCCCATCGAAGCGGGCTTGGGCTGGCTGGTAAGCGACCGCACCGATTATCTGGGCGCGGACATCATTCAGCGGGTCAAAGCCGAAGGCGCCCCGCGCAAGTTGATGGGCATCGTCTTGCAGGAGCGTGGTGTGCCCCGCGAGGGCTACCCTGTGCTGATTGAAGGGCAAGTGGTTGCCCATCTGACCAGCGGGGTCTATTCTCCCACACTGGAACGGGGCATCGGCATGGCGTACCTGCCCAGCGAATGGGCAAAACCGAACACCCCGTGCGCCGTCGAGATTCGAGGCAGTGCTGTGCCCGCCCTTATCACCACCCGCCGCTTTCTCAAAGGGAGCTAAGCCCGCACCATTCGCGCAGAACCCACTCCACACCGTGTTGCTGAACCCATTCGTGGAGCTGAACCGATTCGGGGTCGTTTGGGTCATCGTAGTTCAGCGCGGCGAGAATGGCTTGACGGAACGGTTCACTCTCTTCGCCCTGCGCCTGCACCAGCCGATACGCACCCACCAACCGATCATGGGGTCGCAACTTGCGCAAAGGCTCCCGTGCGACGCGCGCGATAGGGTCATCCAGCAGAGGATTCTGGATGCGGGCGAGTATCTCATCAACCGCCTGATGGTGCTCCTCAGGGTCAAACGGGAAGGCTTTCTGCAGGGCGCGTTCGAGCGCACCTGCCGCCTCTTTGAACAGGGCGCGAATCTCTGGGTCGCTCAGCGCGTGCTGGATGGTCGCGTAGCCTTTCTGTGCGCCCAGATAGGCAATCAGTGCGTGTAGCCCGTTATGCACATAGAGCTTGCGTAGGAAATAGATTTCGAAGGGGCGCACGGGCTGAACCCCTTCGATGGGGGGCAGTTCGCCTTGAATGGTGTCGGCGTCGACCAGCAGGCGGTCGTATCGATCAGCGCGCACGCCCAGCGGCTCCGTCGGCAATTCCGCCACCACCTGCCTGCCCACCACACAGCGCACCAGCCCCACCGCACCAAGCAGCTCCGCGGGCAGAGCCTCCCGCAGAATCTGATAGGCACGCAACTCGTTCTCGCCCAGCAGGAGATTGAGGGGTGGCTTATTGTGCGCAAGGCGCTCACGCAAACCTTCCGCAAGCATGGGCGCAATTGAGGGCAAGGTGTTCACGCCAACCGCCGTGGCTCCCACAATCGCTTCTGCACACGCCTCAGCAATCGCCTGGCGCTGGTCGACATGCAGGGCGCGCACAGGAGCGATTCGCTCGCACTCACCATCCACCCACTCGATAAGGCAAGCACGATGGCGTTGGAGGCTTTGCACAATCTCTGGGCGCGCTTCGATAAACACCACCTCCAGCCCTGCGCGGGTGAACAGCTGGGCAAACAGCCCGCGCCCAATCTTGCCCGCACCGAACTGGAGGGCTATCGGTCGCATGCCTAACTATCGCCCGTTATACCGAAGTTGAACAGCACCGTGAGCAAATCGGCATCATCCACAACCTCATCGCCGTTTAAGTCCTCTGGGAGTGTGGAACCTGACTGCCCGAAGGCGAACAGCACCCTGAGTAGATCAGCATCATCAATTATATTATCCCCGTTGATATCGCCGCTCACCAGGTTGAACACCAGCCCCGACACATCTGCATCGAGCGACACATCGCGCACCACACGCCAGAGGCTGGAGGGCGCACGGCAGGCGATATGGTAAGTACCCGACATCAGGAAGGTGTAAAACTGGAAATTGCCATTCGAGTCAGGGTAGACTGTTCGCTGTTGGCGCACCTGATTACTGCCCGGCTCGCGAATCTCGAAGCTGAGGGGGACGGTCTGCAACGATTGGTGATTGAGGTTGACACGCCCGGAAATGAATCGGCGCACAGGCGTATAGTCGGTAATAAGAATGTCGTACCAGCCACCCGCGGGTCCTCCAGGATAGGCAAAGCCCTCCACAAGGATGTAATAAATCCCCGCGGGCAGGTTAGAAAGGCTCACGCGCGAGGTGAACGGGTTAAAAGGGTCATGGGGATCGTCATCGTTGACTGCGAGGGGATTGAGACTGGAATCGTAGAGGGTGAGGACTGTATCCGTGGCGCCGAAGGTGCGCACTGTAAGATCGCCTGCGCCAATCTCGATGCGGTAGTAGTCTCTATCGGGCTGTCGATAGGTGAGGAAGGCGTTCGAAATCAGGGTGAAATCGTCCGCCAGATTGCCCACCTCGGTCGCTGTGCTAAAGGTGTTGTTTGTGCCGTCTACCTCGTAGGGGTCATAATCAGGTGCGGTACTACCATCGAACATGCGCAGCGTATAGCGGAAGCGCGCCATCTGACCCGATGCGGTGATGGAGCGCACTTGGACATAGTAGCTACCCGCTGAGAGGTTAATCGTGATGCCTGAATCGGCGTTGGTGAAGGAGGTATCGCGGTTCCCCCGATTGTTATCGCCCGGCACATCATCGTCGTTCTCGGCGATGAGTACCTGGCTGAGGTTATAAATCGCCAACACGGAGTCAAACGAGGTGTCTACCCGAAAGGTGTAGGTGCCCGATCGGAGCACGCGAACCCTGAAGAAGTCCAGATCGCCGTCTGGATTAATTATGCCGCGCACCACCTTCATCACGCGCTGATTGGTCGAATCAAAGCCGACAACGCCCACATCGTGGGCGGTGCCTATTGTGTCGTTCAGCTCCCGTTCTGTCAGGAACTCGATACGCGGCGTTTGTGCGCTTGCAAGGGCAAGCAAGCACGCCAACATCCCCATCCAAATCGCTTCCCTTCTCATGGCTCCTTTCCCTTACCTATATTATAGCACAAAGGGGCTTCAAAGGAGTCCCTGCTCGCGAAAACTGGTATATCTGCCGTCGCCGATAATGATGTGGTCCAGCAGTTCGATGCCCAGGAGCGCGCCAGCATCATGCAGGCGTCGGGTAATCGCAATATCTTCGGGGCTGGGGGTCGGGTCGCCGCTGGGATGGTTGTGCACCGCAATCCAGCATGCGGCGCCCTCACGAATGATGGGGCGGTACGCCTCGCGGGGGTGCACCAAACTGCTGTCCAGCGTGCCGATGGAGATGGTCTCGGTGCGCAGAACCCGATTTTTGGTGTCCAGCATCACCGCAATGAAATGCTCGCGCTTCTCATGGAGTAGGTTCGCGGAGAGCAGGTTATACACATCTTCGGGCGAGCGGATTTGCGGGCGTTCCTGAAAGGTGCTGAGGGCGACGCGCCGTCCCAGCTCCATCGCGGCGACAATCTGGGTCGCCTTCGCCAGTCCCATACCATTGATGCGCGCCAGCTCATGCACAGTGGCGTTCAGCACGCCACGCAGTCCATTGAACCGCTTCAGCAGTTCCTCCGCCAGTTGTAGGGCAGAGCATCGGCGTGTGCCCGTGCGCAGGAGAATAGCAAGCAGTTCGTGGTCGCGTAGGCTCGCTGCGCCCCAAGTGGCAAGCTTCTCGCGAGGACGCTCCGAAGCGGGCAGTTCGCGAATCGTTGTATAGACGGTCGATTCCATTCTGGCTCCCTCGTTTTATAAAGTTTTCTTCAGGCGCGTATGCACGAAGTCCATCAGCGAATGGATTGCACCGCCTGCCACCAGTCCGAGCACCAGCGCCAGCACCTCGCGCTGGTAGGTCAGCACCCAGTCGGTCGCGTGCAGGAGCCAGCTTTGCGCGTCTACTTGTAGCGCGATGCCGATGCGCCCAAGCAACCAGCCGACCAGCCACACCAGCAGGGCGACTATGCCTATTAAGTAGGCAACGCGCAGAAGGGGCCCGATGCCCAGCCCGTGCGAGATCCAGCTGCGGTGGGGCACCAGCTTCTGGTAAGGGTACCAGAGAATGCGCAAAGGACCCCAGCGGTAATAGGCGCTGGAGCGGGTGTCCAGATCGCTGGAGAGCCAGATGCCGGAGAAGGTGTAGCTGGCGATAGCCAGCCAGGCGAGCGGGCGCGTCTCAGGCGGGAGATACATCGCCGTGAGCGGAATCGCACCGATAGCGGTGCTGACCGTGACCCAATCGTGCACTTTGCCTGATGGCATCTCAAGAGTTTATCGCTTTGCGCAGTTTCTCGATGGCGCGCGCCTCCAGCTGACGCACACGCTCGCGACTGAGGTGCAGACGCTGTCCAATCTCTTCCAGCGTGAGCGGGGTGGCATCGCCCACTCCGTAGCGTAGGCGAATCACCTCGCGCTCCTTCTCGTTCAGCACGGTGAGCAGGCGCTCCAAATCGATCTCCATGTCTATCTCTGAAGGCGGCTCGTCTATCAGCAGGTCGAGCATCGTGGTCTCCTCGCTGTCGCCTATGGGCGTTTCGAGGGAGATGGGGCGTGCAATCGTGTTCAGCAAGTTGCTGACCTGCTCGACGGACATGCCTGTGTGCTGAGCGACTTCGTTCAGGCTTGGATTGCGCCCCAGCTCCTGTTGCAACATGGCGGCGGTCTGGCGCACACGGCGCAGTGCCTTCATCAGGTGCGCGGGCAAGCGCACAAGCGAGGTTTGTTCCTGCAGGGCACGCCCAATCTGATGACGGATCCACCATGTGGCATAGGTGGAAAAGCGCGTGCCTTTCTCGGGGCGGAAGTGCGCCACCGCTTTCATCAAGCCGAGATTGCCCTCCTGGATGAGATCGGCGAGGGGTAATCCGCGCCCGGTGTAGTGGCGGGCGACAGCAATCACGAGGCGCAAATTCGACAGGATGAGCCGTTCCCGTGCCGATTCGTCGCCCTCACGCACGCGCCGGGTCAGCTCCTGTTCCTGTTCAGGGGTCAGGCGCGGGATGCGCCGCGCCTGCTGAACCCACCAGCGCACCGCATCATCTATCACTTCGCTCTCGATCGCTTCAATTTCGCGGTCGGCTTCCTCCGCGAGTTTGCGCAGCTCCCGCTCAGCCGCCTCATTCTCAGACAGTACCTGTACGCCATGCTCCTCCAGCAGGCTCAGCGCCTCCTCAATTGCCTCCGGCTCCAGCTCCGGAGGCAGGCTCTGCAGTAGCTCCTCAACGGTGATGTAGCCTCGTAGCTGTCCCTTTTCTACAAGCGAGAGCACCTCGCCAGAACCAAAGAATTCCTCCATCGCTGTTCGACCTCCTCGTGCGTGCTACTTTCTTATGATTCGACGCGCAGGCGCCAGTATTCCTGCCATTTTTCTGGATCGGGTGGTTGGTCGCTGTGGGTGAGTTCGTTGAGGATTTGCAGGCGTCGGGCGCGTTCCCTGCGCCGATGCAGGTAGGCGATGCACTCTGCCACCATGTTCAGCGACAGGGGCGGCTCGGTCTGAAGCATCAGGCTGGTGAGCAAGGCTTGCTGTGCCTCGTCTGGCATGGCATCGAGCAGTTCACGCTCGGCGTATCGATAGGGCGGCTGAGGTAGTTGCATGAGCGTGTGTGCCAGTGCGCGATGTTCGGGCAGGCTCCATTCGATGTGGGGCAGTTGTTCCAGCGCGAGTGCTGCCGTTTCAGACGCAACTATTGCTCTGAGCACCGTGCGCTCGGCTTCAATCACCGCGCGCGGCAATTGCACCGAGAGGGTAGGGGTTTGCAATGCTTGTTGAGCCTCGCTGGCTTCTTCGGTGGGGGCAGGTGAGGGGACAGAGGAACGGGCTTCCGCTCGTGGCGAGGCGCGTCTCCCTGTTGCACGACGCCCTTCGCGCTGGAGGCGACGCACATCGCGCTGCAACGCTTCTAACGCCGCCTGCGGGCTGGTCAGATAGGCGGGGCTGAGCGGCGCCAATCGCTCCAGACAAGCGGTCTGCTCCACCTGACTGCGCAAGCGCGCCACGAAGCGCAGCGCATCGTTCAGCAGGCGGGTGCGGGCGGGCAGGTCGAGCGCCTCCCATCGTTCCACGCCTGCATGGCTCATATGCTCGCGCACGATTTGCTCCAGTCCGAACAGGGAGGCAGGGCGCGCCGCTTCCAACGCCTGCTGGAGGGCGTCGACGCCCGCCTTCTGCAACAGGCTATCAGGGTCTTCGCCTGTGGGCAACTCCACAATATAAGTGGGGATACCCGCTGTGTCCAGCACTTCCGCTGCACGCAGGGCTGCCCGAATGCCCGCGCTGTCCGAATCGTACAGCAGGTACACACGCTCCACAAGTCTTCGCAGGCGCGCCGCGTGCTGCTCGGTGAACGCCGTGCCCAGCGTCGCCACCGCATGCTCAAAGCCGAACTGGTGCAACATAATGAGGTCCATATAGCCTTCGACCACGATGGCGCTCGCGTGCTTCACGATGGCACTGCGTGCCAGATGCCAGCCGTAGAGGGTGTTGCGCTTCTCGAACAGGGGCGTTTCGGGCGTGTTCAGATATTTGGGTTCCTCGTCGCCCAGCGCGCGCCCGCCAAAGGCAATCACGCGCCCCGACGCATCATAGATGGGGAACACGATGCGGTCGCGCAGATAGTCATAGTAGCCGTGCTCGCCCTGCCGAATCAGCCCCGCGTTCAGCGCATCCTCCGTTGTCATCTGGTGCTTCTGCAGAAATCTCAGCAGATAGTCCCAGCCGTTGGGCGCATAGCCCAGCTGGAACCGTTCGATGGTGGCGGGTGTTAATCCGCGCTGTTCGAGGTAGTGGCGTGCCCGTGCAGAGCGCTGGAGGCACTGACGGTAGTAGAAATGCGCAGCAAAGAGGGCGCGGCGCAATCGCTCCTGCTCATGCGGTTCGGTGTATGGTGATGATTCGGGGCGCAGTTCGACACCAGCACGCACCGCGAGCCGTTGCAACGCTTCGCGGAAGGAGATGCCTTCGATGCGCATCAGGAAGGTGAAGGCGTCGCCCGACGCCCCGCAGCCGAAGCAGTGGAACCGGTTCAGGCTGGGACTAACATAGAACGAGGGCGTGCGTTCCGTATGGAAGGGGCAAAGCCCCTTAAAATTACTGCCTGCCCGTTCCAGATGCACATAGCCTGAGACCAGTTCCACCAGATCGATGCGCTCACGGATCTCCTCACGCAGGTCGCGCGCCAAGAGTGTTCGCCTCGCTTCGGTTAGATAGCGGGCGCGCCGGACATTCCACCCTTACCGCCGCCACCGCCACCAGCAGGGGGTGGTCCGCCGCCCATGCCCGCTGTGGGACCGCCCGGCATACCGCCCGGCTGTTGACCACCACCTGTGCCGACGAAGCCCGGTCCTGTCAGGCTCGGCAGACCCGCCGCCACGATAATCGCCATCACCTTGTTGGTCTTGGTATCCATCTGGAAGGCGACGCCCAGCTTGTTGTAGCGTGCCAGAATCACATCGCCATAGTACTGGTGTTCTTGCGGATAGCCGTATGCCTTGACCACTTTGCTGTAGGGGTCGCCCAGCGTGATGCCACGCGCGGTGTGCACCTTCGGGTCGGACTTATAGCCATACGCGCTGATCTGCACCACGCGCCCATCCTTGTTCACCACAAAGGTGTAGGTGCTACCGCCTTTGCCACGATAGATATAGACGGTTTCCATCTCGATGCGCTGTTCGCTGGGCGTGCCTGCCCCTGGGGGTTGTCCACCCGTTGGTCCCCCGAAGCCGGGTGGTCCGCCGGGTCCAGGCAGACCTTCACCGCCAGACGGCTGCTGCGGTTGACCCCCTTGCTCGCCGAATCGCTGTACCGTCACTTGGACATAGGTAATCTGGCGCGGATTGCCGAATTTCGCCAGCACTTGGTTGGCATGGCTGAACAAGCGGATGCCCAGCAGCGCGGTTTCGGCTTTTACCTTGCTCTGCGCGGTCAAACCGACCAGCAACGCCGCCGCACCAATCAGCACAATCCCGTAACTCCAGATGCTTTTCATCTTAGACGCCTCCATCCATACTATACCCCATCTTCGGTCAAAAGCGTTCGATTCCTGCAGAGTTTGCAGGAATTTCGTCGATGGAGCCTGCTTTCTTCGACGACAGGGCGCGGTCGAAGTTCCTTTTGCAAGGAGGTATCCTTAGGGTGTGATGGCGTTGCATCGGCACAGGGGTAGGCGAGGGCGGCGTGGCTGGCGACTGGTGCTACTGATTGGGGTGCTGGGCTTCATTCTCTACTGGTTCTGGTGGCAGCCTTCGCGCGAGCCTGTGCCAGCTGTGCGCATCGAGTTTCGACCATGAAAATCGGGTTGATAGGGTTCTGGCAGAGCGGGCGCACCACGCTGTTCGACGCGCTCTCAGGAGGTCATGCGCGCGAGGGCGTCGCGACGGTGCCACTCCCTGACCCGCGCCTTGAACGGCTGGCGGTACTGGAGCATGCGAAAAAGGTAGCGTATGCTATGCTGGAGTGGCATGATGATCTGCCAGATGCCCTGCCCGACAAGCCCGACACGCTACGGGCAGCGCTCACGACCGCGCGTGCGATGGATGCGCTCGTGATAGTGTTGCGCCTGTTCGACAGCCCCTACGCGCCTTACCACGCCACCATCGATCCTGCCCGCGACCTGCGTCACTGGCTCGATGAGTTTATCTTGAGTGACCTGCAGGCGATCGAAAATCGGCTCGAACGGTTGCAGCGCCTGTTTCAGTCGCATAAGGAGAGCGCGGGCGACCGTGCCGAGGCGCAACTGCTGAACGAGCTACGAGCGAAACTCAATCGGGGCGAGAGCCTGCGCGGGCTGGAGGTCTCTCATGAGATGGATGCCCGCCTGCGCGGGTTCGGCTTGCTGATGCGTAAGCCGCTTATAGCCGTGGCGAACCTTGCCGAGCGGGTGCTGGGCAGTGAAACCCGCCTGCCTGAGTGGCAACCTCTGCAATCGCTGTGCGAAGGGGCAGACATCCCCTTAATCGCGCTCTGCGCCTCTTTTGAGCGCGACCTGCACCAACTGCCCGAAGAGGAGCGTGCGCCCTTTCTGCAGATGATGGGGCTGAGCGAGCCGCGCCTGAACACCCTCATTCAAGCGGTCTATGCGCAGCTGGGCGTTCAGCGGTTTTATACACTGGTTGGGGGCGATGTGCGGGCATGGCTGGTGCGACGCGGGGCAACCGCGCTGGAAGCGGCGGCGACCGTTCATACCGATATGGCAAAGGGTTTCATTCGCGCTGAGGTGTGCCATGCAGACGAGGTGATTGCTGTAGGCGGATGGCACGCTGCGCATCGCGCAGGCAAGGTTCATCTGGTCGGGCGCGACCATCCCCTGCGCGACGGCGATGTGGTGCAAATTCGATTCAATGTCTAAGTGAGCGCGCCGTCGCCACTCAGGGAGGGGGTATACTAAATGCCGAAACAGTGCAGGGGGCAAGAGAGTCTTAAACTAATAGGTGTGGCAGGAAGCGAGTATAGGCGTGCGCTGGATAGAGGATGATGCGGCGGAGTTCGAGGCGCTGGTCGCGGCGTATGAACGGCGCATCTATAATCTGCTCCTGCGGATGGTCAACGACCCAGAGGATGCCGCCGACCTGACTCAGGAGACCTTTTATCGCGCCTTCCGCGCCTTCGACCGTTTCCGCGGCGACTCACAACCCTACACATGGCTCTATCGGATTGCGGTCAATCTGGCGCACGACCATCTGGAGAAGCGCAGCCGTATCCGTCGGCGCGAGGTGGAGATGGCGTCGCTGGAGACGGACGAACTGGGCGAGCCGACAGGCTGGGAGCCTGCCGACCCCGCACCCTCGCCCGAACAACATCTGCTGGAACAGGAGCTGACCGAACGGGTGCGTGAACTGATTCGACAGATGCCACCTGACTATCGCGAGATTATCCTACTGCGCGAGTATGAGGAACTCTCCTATGAAGAGATTGCCGAGACATTAGGTATCACACTCGAAGCGGTGCGCAGCCGACTGGCACGCGCCCGCAACTGGCTCCGTATTCGGCTCGCACCTTACATCAAGCAGGAGGGATCAGAATGAAAGCATGGCATTTAGGGCGATGCGTGGGAGTGATGCTGTTGCTGGCGATGATGCCCATGCTGATGGCACAGACACGGCGCGTCGAATCGGTCACGATTCGCGGCTTGCGCAATGTGTCGGAAACGGCGGTGCTGACCGCCATGCGCCTGAAACAGGGCGAAACCTACAACGAAGCCTTGCTGGAACGCGACCGCCAGACGCTGGAGGCGATGGGTCTGTTCGCAGCCGTGCGCCCCAGCGTCGAACAGACCGAAACGGGCGTGCGCGTCCTCTTCGATGTGGTCGAAAACCCGCTCATTAAAGAGGTGCGCATCACGGGCAACACGGTGATTCCGACCGACCAGCTGTTGCAGGCTCTGCGCAATCGGGCAGGCTATGTGTTCAACACCAATTTTGCCCCATCAGACACGAACGCCCTGCGCGAGGCGTATCTCAAAGCAGGCTATATCGCACTCATCGAAGAGTATCGCCCGCCCGACTACGAAACGGGCGCGCTCAGCATCAAGCTTGTGGAACTGCGCGTGGGGCAAATCAAAGTGGAAGGCAACACCAAGACGCGCACGGCGGTCATTCTGCGCGAGCTGCGCACCAAGCCGGGCGACATCTTCAATCTGCACCGATGGCAACGCGACCTGAACCGCCTGTATAATCTGGGCTACTTTGAACAGATTACGCCCGAAGAGGAGTCGGGCGAGCCGGGGCTGATGAACATCAACTTGCGGGTGAAGGAGCGCCCGACTGGGCGACTGAATGTGGGCTTCGCGATTGACCCACGCCAGCGTATCATTGGACTGGCGGAGCTGTACGAGACCAACTTCCGCGGGCGCGGGCAGACCGTCGGGCTGAACTTCCAGAGCACAGGCGGACGCAACGGCAACAGCATCGAACTGCTCTTCACCGAACCCTATCTGGACAAGCATCACACCAGCCTCTCGCTCGCGCTCTACAACAAACTGGTCTACCGCTTCACCTCGAGCTTCTTCGGCGGCACGGTAGACCCCAATCTGGAGGAGCGTTATGATGAGCGTCGGCGTGGAATCACGCTTTCGGTTGGGCGACCGTATGGCGACTTTTTCAACGCGATTGTGGGCTTTCGCACGGAGGATGTCGGCACGAACCGTGTGGCGACCGATGAGAGCGGCGGCTTCATCCGCCAAGACGGCTCGCTGACCAGCCTCACCCTGAGAGGAATCTACAACACGCGCGATTTCGACATAGACCCCGCGACTGGGCAGTATATCGCGCTGACGCTGGAGCCGGGCATCACCAACATTCGCAGTGCGGAACAGCAGTTCCTCGATTCGGGCGTGGTCAAGCTGGGGCGTTCGAACTTCCTGCGCACCTCGCTGGACTACCGTTTCTACTACAGCCCTCAGGGGCGACGCACCACACCGAGCGACCGTCGCCATGTGTTCGCCCTCCGTGCCTACTACGGTTTCGTCACGGGCAATATCCCCTTCTTCGAGCAGATGTTCATCGGGGGCGCGGAAACCCTGCGCGGCTACCCCGAGGACCGCTTCTGGGGCAAGCAGGCAGCCCTGCTCAGCTTCGAGTATCGCATCCCTGTGGAGAAGGCGTTCACCGCCGTGCTGTTCGTGGACATAGGGCACGCCTGGGGCGGCTATCCCACTGTGAACAACTTCACCCAGGGCAATCGCTTCAAGCCGCAAATCGGCTACGGGATAGGCATCCGCGTGGGCACACCGCTGGGACCGCTCCGCATCGATTACGGTATCGGCAGGGACGGCGGACGCACCCACTTCAGCGTCGGGCAGGTGTTCTGAAAAACGCAGGTATACTTATCCCCACAGGGAGGTTATGACGATGCGAACACTTGGATGGAGTTTGATGATGGCAGCGCTGTTTACTTTAGCGCATGCCCAGACCGTCGGCATGGTCGACTTCGAGCGCGTGGTGAACGAATCGCAGCTCACCCAGGACAGCCTGCGTGAACTGCAAACACTCCAACAACGCTACCAGCAAGCATTTCAGAGCCTGCAAGAGAGCCTCATCCTTACCGATGAGGAGCGACAAGAGCTGACCCAGCTCTTATTGCAGCCGAATCTAAACGACAATCAGAAAAAGCGGGTGGACGCGCTCAAAGCCACTGCTCGCCAACGCGCGGATGAACTGCAATCCCTGCGCCAGAAAGCCAATCCCACCGAGACCGAGAAAGCGGCGCTGGAGCGATTCACGCAGATGGAGGCGCGTAGCCGAGAGGCGTTGCAACTGCTGAGCCAGCAGTGGGGTCAGGAGTTCAATCAGCAAGCGGAAGCACGACGCTCACAGGTGCAAAAGCGTATTCGCGAGGTGATTGCACAAGTCGCCAAAGAGAAAAAGGTGCAGGTGGTGTTCTCTGCCGATATGGTGCTTTATTGCGAGAACGACCTGACCGACGAGGTGATTAAGCGATTAAACGCCAAAAAGTAGCGAGTGCGTCGGCTCTGGTGCTGATTCTGCTGTTGGGGGCGTGTCAGTCGCGTCGGGCGGTGCTGGTGCGTGTCGACTTCGAGCGCGTGATAGCCACTCTGCCCGCCGTGTCGCTTGCGCTCCCATCCGCATTCGCTCCCACCTCCTTCGATGCCCCTTCAATAACGGCTCATCTACCTGCGGTTCAGACGCCCGCCCTGCTTGACACGCTCAACCGACGGCGAGAGCGGGCACGGCTCGCCATTCACGAGCAGCGCGAGGCGGTGCGTGAACGACTCCTGCAAGCGCGACTGGAACCGTTGCCTGAACTGGAACAGCGCTGGCGTGCCGAGCTGCAAGCCGAGTACGATTTGGACGCTATCCGCACCGAATGGCAGACCGAATGGCGCAACGCCTTCGAAAAGCACGGCAGGCAACGCTTCTCCCTGCTGGCGGAAATGGCGATGCTCCCGCCCGATTCAGAGCGGTTCAAACAGTTGCAGAAGCAATTGAACGAGTTAGACGCCCACTGGCAGAAGCAGGAGGAAGAACTACGCGCACAGTTAGCGACGCGGCTACAGCGGGTGGAACAAGAGATCGAGGTGCGCCTGCGCGCCCGACAGCGCGAGTTTACCCGCCAAGTCGAGCAGGAGGTTGACCAGCAGATGCGCCAACAGCCTAATTTAAGTGAGTTGTATCTGCCGCCTCCAGAACAGCAAACTATCCCTGCACAGCGCCTGGCGGTATCCGGAATGAGCATCTTGACAGAAAGTATAGATTTACGCCCAAAAGCTGAACAGCATGAACAGCGCATGCGCGATCAAACGGAGCGAATCTTGCGCCAGCTGGCGCGCGAATGGGCACAACTAAAGGGCTATCGGCTCTCCGATTCGCCTCGCGCCCGCGATGCCACCGATGAGTTTATTCGCTACCTTGAGGGGCGCAGATAGCGCAACATCTGATAGAGCCAGTATTGCCCTGCGGGGTGATACTGGAGGCTGAGTGGTGTATCGCCCAGTGTGCCCGCGAAGTGCAAGGTGGTGAGCAACATTCGCCCATCGCCCAGCTGAACTTCCACCAGATAGTCGGTCGCCCAGCCCGTGCGTGTGTCCACCCGTTTCCAAAGCGAATGCCACGAAGCCTGCGGGTCTATCTCGGCACGCGATTCGTCGGGGCGCAGGGCGCGGTCCGTGCTGAAGGCGAACAGCCGCTCATCCACAGGGTCATGCATGCCCAGCCGTTGCCAGAGCGGATGGGGCATCAACAGATGCGCGGTCTCGCGCCAGAAAGGGCACGATTCCTGCGTTAGCGACGCGCCATCGGTAAGGATGAGCGCGATGCGCCCGCCTCGCTGTAGATAGTCGCGCATCCAGTCCGCCCAGCGCGTGGCGAGCAGAAGGGGCAGATCGGGGGTCTGCCCGCGTGCAAGCGGCAGGAAAACCGTGCCCAACGCAGGCAGTCCCATCAGGCTCCTGTCAGGGTCGTACAGGGCGCACTGATGAACGCCCCGTTTCCAGTCGGGGCGCGGGTAGACCCAGAGCCTCCACCTGTTGGCACTTATCACCTGTCCATCGGCAATCAACTCCGCCTCCAGCTCAAACGCACGCGGGCGCGGAACCGTTGGCACGGGCAACTCCAGCATAGTGATGGCTTCAATCTTTCCGCCCGCGAGCTGAAGGGGCTTCACCACGCCCTCACAGAGGGGGACGCGATGACGCAGTCGCCAGCGCAATTCTGCCCCCTGCACGGGCGCGCCAAAATGAGACACCGCCAGCGTCGGGTAGAGCGTCTGCCCACCGAAATGATTGAACGGGTCGGGGTTCGCAGGGCGGTCGCCCCCAGCCCACCACACCCGCCGCCGATGCCAATCCAGCAACAGCACCGTGTCGCTGTTGAACATCCGATAATCGGCAGGCACTTTGGGCGTACCCCGCTCGTCGAGCAGACCAGCCGTCGCGATGGGAGTGTCCTTCAGCCCTGTCACGACATAGCCCGATGTGCCGGGCAGGGCGCGCATCCGCTCCAAAGTGAACTTGTGATGTGCCCACAGTTTCTGGCGCGATAGGCACACGAGCCGATTTAGATAGGGCTCCAGCCCCTGCTGGCGCAGTCGCTCCTCCACGAAGGGCGTCTCATAGAACCAGCGCACACCCTGTGGGTTGACCTGTGGGTCGCGTTCCAGCCACCACAGATGGCGTGTTGGCACCTCCTTGCGCAGTCGCTCAAAATCGCGCAGAGTGTCATGGTCGCAAAACTCGCCCTGTAGCCAAGGCGCATCGGGGCGAATGCGTTCAAGAAAAGCGCAAAAAGTTGAACGCGCGAACGACAGGTCGGTGTAGAGATGGTAATCCGCGAAATCAGCATACTCCTTCAGCGCGCCGCCATAGCATTCGCCCCCACCGCTGTTATCGCGCACCAGCGGGCTGCCCGTGAGCCGCTTAACGAGCCTATAAAGCTCACCCAGCGCCTCTTGAGGGAACCGTGTCGACAGCTCACAGCCCAGCGTCCAGATGAGAATCGAGGGATGGGAGCGCACCTGCCGAACAATCGCCTCATACTCGCGTTTGACCTGTTCAATCTGCTCGGCATCCATCTGCGGGAGCCACAGGGGCAGTTCCAGCCAGAGCGCGACGCCCATCTCATCGCACAGCGACAGATAGTCGCGCGGTGGAACCCACAGGCACGCTTTGAGCATATTGAAGCCGAACCGACGCAGGTGGCGCAACTCGCGCTGTGCCTCCGCCCTGGAGGGTGCGGGCGCAAGGGTGTGCAGATACCAGCCCCAGTGGAGCAGTCCGCGCGGATAGAACGGCTGACCATTCAGCAGGATGCGTGCCCCATCCACCTGCAGGGTGCGGAAGCCAACCTGCCGTTTCACGCTATGCGAAAGTACCCCATCCAGCCAGACCTCGACATGGCACTCATAGAGCGCGGGTGTATGGGGCGACCAGGGCTGTGTCCCCGACACACGCGCCTCATATTCAAACGCGCCTGTGCCCTGCCAGCGTGCCTCGTAGATGGGCTGGCGTCGGTCAAACAGGGTCAGGCGCACTTCGGGCGTACCCTCACCCTCAACGAACCCCTCCACGCGCAACATGCCGTCCGCCTCGCCCCGTAGGTAGAGGTCGCTCAACCACGCCTCGCCTGTGTGGAACAGATGCACAGGTTGCCAGAGACCACCAAAGGTGGACGACACATAGGGCAGGAACCCGCTTAGCACCTTCGGCACGGGGAAGCGTTGCCCGCCGTTTTTGATGACGCGCACACGCAGACGGTTGCGTCCCGCGCGCAGGGCAGAGGTCAGCTCCCAGCAGAAGGCGTCCCAAATGCCCCGATGGTGTCCGAGGGGTATCTCGTTGAGCCAGCCTTGCGCCTCGTAGCTCACCCCACCAAAATGGAGCCAGTGGCGACGCCCCACCTGAGGTTGAATGCTGAACTCCAGCAAGTAGTCCACTGGTCCCTCAAACGATTTGGGTAGCCCCACATCCTCCCACACACAGGGCGCATCGATAGGCTGGTGAACCTTCAACGCGGGCGCATCCAAGAGCCATCCGCGCCTTAATTCCCGCCGAGATTGCGAATCGAGCATCGGCGACCTCTGCATGGCTGTAAGTCTACCTCTTATTTGGGTAAACATACCAAAAGGTAGAGGATGCGAGACTGCCAGCCTCTCCTCTTTGATATATATTACTGCTCACTCGAGTACTCCAAGCGAGACCACTTGTAGATGCTTATTGACCATAACAAGCAAAAGAGGGTGAATAGCAGGCAGTTATACGCGGTGATTTTTGGGATTTCAACCCATGTTTCCGGAAACAAATATGCCAGCTCTGCGAAGGGTGAGGTGAGATAAAACGCCAGCCAGCCCGATAGAACAACCTGATACAAGTAGGTGATCCAAAACATGCTGGCAACCAAGCTCACCCAAAGCCATCTGCCAAAGAGCGACCATCGAAAAACGCCAGCCCAAGTCCACCACCGTAATGACCATCCAATCAGAAGACACTGAACAAAGCCTATCCATCGTGATGAGGCAACTGCATGAGCATAAACACGAATATCTGGAGGCAAATGGAATAGAGTGCCTAACACGGCAAATATCAGCGGTGCGAGCAAAAAGCTTAGCCCAAAACTCACCAATATCCCAATCCCTTGATATCGCATCAACGCCTCCTCGGGGGAAGATTGTACCCCCCTTCACCTCCACCGAAATGCTTGAATGCTTCTATAAGCGGCTGCACAACAAGGTTGCGCGCAATCTTGACTCCCAGTGCCCAAACAATCCCTTCCCTTATCGGTTCCATCTCAGGGTCTTCCAGAGCCTCCAAAAGCACGGGGATAGCACGCAGATATTCCTCGCGCGGAAGCCCTTTGGAGCTGAAACTGCCTTTTGGTCCGCCCGGGTCTTCTGCTATTCCGTCCGAATCGCTGTAGTTGACGGGGTCATTCGCGCAATACAGGTGGACATTCGGATGTCCGCCCGCTGCATCAATCGGGTCTCTCTGGAGCCATCTGCCTGTGCGCAGGTCGTACTCCCGTGCGCCCACATGGTACAAACCCGTCGCAGGGATATCGATATCTTTGTATTTATACGCCTACCCGTACATTGTGTATCCTATACCTACCTAATCACCCAATCGCCTCCAGTCAAACTCAAACACTAACTCACTGCCCTTCTCTTCAAACTCATCAAAATAAAACCCTGTCAGTCCCGCACGCTCTATCGCCTCCACCACATCCGAACGCACTATCTCCTGATAGGTCTCAAAGTTTGCCACCAAAAACATCCGATGCGCCCCTATCAGACGACGCTGCAAAACTAACTGCCAGCGACAATACGGAAACGGCTCACGCGCTACAAACGAGCGACGCTCATCAGCACAGTCCAAATGAACCAGATACCGTACGCAATAATAGGTGTCTATCAGCTTGCCATCCTTGTCATAAAGCGGATATGCTTCAAACTCCACTTCGTCATCTAAACGCAGAGAGCGCAATAGCCTGTATGCACGAGGCGAGATGATTTGAACATGGTGGATAGTATTGAAAACTATCCCAGCATCAGCAAATACCTCCGAGGTTTCTCTGGGGTTTGTCACTTCCAGATAAGTGCCCTCACGAAGCACCTCGTGCCAGTCGTTGTAATCTTGGAGGTATTGAAGGTGTTGCGCCCTCTGAAGCGGGTCGCGTGTCCACTCAAAGAACCGTAGACCCCATCCGTAAGTTTGTTTTTCTGTCCAGTGGGGATTGCGAACCTCTGCCCAGAACCCGTCAGCATCTAATATGTAATAGCGATATCGCACGGGTATTCCACCTCCACGCAACGGAAAGTTTACCCTGTGAAGTGGGCAATTGTCCCAGCGAGTTGAAACCAACGATAGCGCTCTTCACCGCATGCCAGAAACCGCCTGTATACCAGTCATATATGAATAAAATAAGAGTAATAATAGGACCAAGACCAGGCACAAACCTTACTGCACGACGCAAAAGAGAAAGCACTCTCTTCCATATTTGTGGATTTTTCCGAAGCTGGTTAACCAGTTGCCGAAGCAAGTCTTCTCCTAACTGTGTCAACTTACTTAGCCACTGCGCAACCCTTTTCTCCAGCTGGGTCTGGAGCTTGGCAAGCCGCCCTGCATGAATGCGTATCTGTGCATAATTCGAGCAACCCCCTTCTGAATACTTTTTCCAAAGGTTTTCAAGAGCTTCATTCCACTGTTCTATTTCATTCATGTGCCCACCTGGTTTCCATCGACCACTGGGGCACCCTACTAAATCTTGCGCTGGATGATATTTTTCGTTTTTATCCATTTCGTTAGCAATAAGGTTCAGAATCCTCTGTATATTATCCAAAATCTTCTCACACTCCTGCTCGGAGAGCTGTCCTTTGCGGCGTCCTTGTGAACCGAAGGAATCCACCCAATTGATAGGATCGTTGCGCGGGATATAATAGAGGTTTGGGTGCCCTCCAGAAGCCCCTGCAGGGTCGCGCTGGAGCCATCTGGCGGTGCGCGGGTCATACGCCCGTGCGCCGACATGGTACAAACCCGTCGCTGGGATGTACTCGTACCCATACGCCCCCGAGAAAAATAATCAAATCTCATTCACTCAAACGGCGGAGGCGTTATCAAACGACGCGCCTCTTCAAACGCCTGCTCCCACTGACGCAACTCCTCCTCCGAAGGCGGCGGAACCTTCTTCCGCTCCACCTCTGACACGGGTACAAACCGAAGACCCCTTACCGAACCATCCCCCAAGCCCCCTAACACCTCCACCACACGCTCGGAAGCTACTAACCCAAACCACTCCGAACTCGGTATGCCACCCGCACCAGCCATTCCTTGAACCGCTCTCCAGGACGCGGCACCACCCCCTGACGCACCAGCCACTGCGAAGACGCCTCATCTGACTGACGCAAACTCTGCCACACCGCCTCAGCAGGCATCTCC
>FWWL01000809.1_pt1 | contig 82545 bp, 71 predicted proteins | sample 2228331 | NCBI WGS metagenome assembly FWWL01 (sample SAMEA103939775, study PRJEB20133) | metagenome | reverse complement strand
CCGGGCGACCGTACCCTTCGCTGCGCTTCGGGTATCCGCGACCTACGCGGTCGCTGCAGTGGCGTCCCCGTAGGGGGACGCTAGGCTATAAGCCCATCAGAGGCGATTTCAATCGCTATGAGTAGGCAGTTACGACTGAGCACCTTCAGGAGACTGGCTGGTTGACGTTACGGCCAGGGGCCCGGCCTGCAAAACGGCTTTGCCTCTTGCCCCTATGTTTTGATGGAGTTAGTCAATTCCGCCAATTGTGCTATAATTTGCTTATATCCGCAAAGAATTTGAGTGTGCAAATGCCTGATGCGACGATAGCGGAGCATTTCGACCTGGCGATTCAGGTTGAAAACTATATGGAAAGCCTTTACACAGCCCTGGCGCAGAAATTTATTATCACACCGCCGGTGGCCGATTTCTGGTGTCGCCTCGCAGAACAGGAACGCATGCATGCCCTGCAGTTAGAGGTGATCCGCGAGAGTCTTACCCCCGATGAACTGTTAGCGACAACCTCCTCTTCATTTGAGGGGTATGCCAGATTATTAGCTGTGCCCATCGAAGAAAAGTTGAAGGCTGTGCAGGACCTGGACGCTGCTTTTGCCCTGGCCGTGGACCTGGAGACACCTGAAACCAACGCTCTGTTTAGTTTTTTGATTAAAAATTTTGCGCACAACGCGGAAGTTGAAACCCTGTTGTTGGAATCTCTGCAGCAGCACATTGAGCAACTGGCGGATTTTGCCCGCTTTTTTGGTGTTGGTCAAAACCGACGCAGGATCAGGACACGGTGACAGGTGGCTTTCACCATTTACGTGAGCACTTGCGGCGCTTGATACGCGCGGATGAGCTGTTGGGTCCGGCGGACGTACGCAGGCGAGTTCAGGCACGGTCTTTCCAGGATTGAGCAAAATCTTATTGCCAACTTTAAGCAGGAGGCTGATATGCACATTCAAGTGATTCAGGGCGCCCTACAAGAGACGTCTGCTGATGCTATTGTCGTGAATTTGTTTGAAGGCGTGACCACGCCCGGTGGCGCAACCGGAGCCGTGGATCGCGCCCTGGGGGGACAAATCAGCGAGCTGATTCAGCAAGGGGATTTCCGTGGCAAGCGCAAGGAAGTGACAGTGCTTTACACGCGCGGCGCCCTGCCGGCGCCCCGTGTGATCCTGGTGGGTCTGGGCAAAGCGGAGGCCTTCACACTAGAAGGGGTGCGCGAGGCTGCCGCGTTAGCGGTGCAACAGGCACGCAAACTCGGCGTGACTTCCCTGGCGACGCTGGTGCACGGAGCGGGCGTGGGTGGCCTGGATCCGCAAGCGGCTGCAGAAGCAACGGTCGAAGGCTCCTTGCTGGGCCTGTATCGTTTCACCGAATTCAAGACCACGGATGAGGAGAATCACAAACCGGATCTGGAAACCCTGCTCCTGGTTGAATTCGATGCGGCGAAGCTCGATGCGATGCGCGCCGGTGCTCAGACGGGCGAGATTCTGGCGAGCGCGACGAATTTTGCGCGCGACCTCATCAACCGCCCGGCGAACGTCGCCACGCCCTCGCATCTGGCGGCTGAGGCGCAGCGCATCGCGGCGGAGACGGGGCTGCGCTGCACGGTTCTCACGCCGGAGGAGATGGAGACCATCGGCATGCACCTGCTGCTGAGCGTGGCCCGCGGCAGTCACGAACCGGCGCGCTTCATCATCTTGGAGCACAACGCGGAGCGCACCGATCTGCCGACGGTGGCGCTGGTAGGCAAGGCGATCACGTTTGATACGGGCGGCATTTCTTTGAAGCCCGCGGAAGGCATGGAAGCGATGCGCAGCGATATGAGCGGCGGGGCGGCAGTCCTGGGCGCGATGTATGCCGTGGCGCGCCTGAATTTGCCCCTGCGCGTGATCGGCCTCGTTCCCGCTACCGAAAACATGCCCGGTGGACGCGCCACCAAACCCGGTGACATCGTGCGCTCCCTGAAGGGGCTGACGGTTGAGATCATCAACACCGACGCCGAGGGGCGCCTGATCCTGGCCGATGCTTTGACGTATGCGGGGCGCTTCAATCCCAAGGCGATGGTGGACATTGCCACGCTGACGGGGGCGTGCGTCATCGCGTTGGGCCATGCTGCCGCCGGTGTGATGGGCGACGACGAGCTGGTGAACAAGCTCCGCGCCGCGGGCGAGCGTAGCGGCGATCGGGTCTGGCCGCTTCCGCTTTTTGAGGACTACAAGGAGCAGATTAAGAGCGATCTGGCCGACCTGAAGAACGTCGGGGGGCGTCCGGGCGGGGCCTTGACCGCGGGGATGTTCCTGAAGCAGTTTGTGCCAGATGGCATCGTGTGGGCGCATGTGGATATGGCAGGCATGGGCCTGGAGGAGAAGGGCCGTCCGCACGTGCCCAAGGGGGGTGCCGGTTACGGGGTAAGGTTGTTTGTGGATTTGCTCCGCAACTGGCGCGAGTAACGCGCAAGCATGAGGGCGGCCCTGGGGCCGCCCTTTTTGATGGGCAGCGGCGCGGCTTGCTTTGCCAGTGGGCAGGGGCAAGCCCTGCCCCTACAGCAGGGGCGGTTTTAACCGCTAGCCAATAAGCCTCGGTGAGCAGTTACTTGAGGGGGATTGAGCCGTGCGCATGACACGACGCCGCTTTTTGCAAGGATTGGCCATTGCGCTGGGATGGAGTGCCTGTCGCCCGCTGGCGCCGTTGCTCCCTGTGTCTCCGCCTGAGACGGCGACGCTTTTACCCACACCGCTTACGCCTGGCGTGTCCCCTTTTCCATCCCCTACGACAACTCCTACCCACACCCCGACCCCAACGCCGGAGCCTTTACCCCCTCTGGAGGTCCAGATTGGGCAGGTGTTGATGGTGGGGTTTCGCGGTTTGCGGGTGCGGGAAGGGGATGCCATAGCGCATGCGGTGGCCGATTTGCATCTGGGAGCGGTGGTGCTCTTCGATGTGGACGGGCCGAGCGGCGGGCGTTTGCCACGCAATGTCGCTTCTCCGGACCAGGTGCAGGCTTTGGTGGCGGATCTCCAGTCTTTTGCGACGGTTCCTTTACTGGTGGCGATTGATTATGAGGGGGGCCGGGTGGCGCGTTTGCGTCCGCGCTACGGCTTTCCGGAGACAGTTTCGCCGTCGGCGCTGGGCGCGCAGGGGGTGGAGGCGACGCGCATCCAGGCCCAGGCGATGGCGCGTTTGTTGCGCTCCTTGGGGATTCGCCTCAATCTGGCGCCTGTGGTGGATGTGTGCGTGAATCCCGATAATCCCATCATCGCGCGCAAGGAGCGGTGCTTCGCGGCAGAGGCGGAGCGGGTGACGGATCATGCGCGCGCCTTCATTGAGGCTCACCATGCGGAAGGGGTGGCCTGTACGCTCAAGCACTTCCCCGGCCACGGAAGTTCGCGTGGAGATACGCATCGTGGCTGGGTAGATGTGACGGAAACCTGGCGTGCCGAGGAGCTGCTGCCATATCGGGTGCTGATCGCTGAGGGGGTGGCCGATGCGGTGATGACGGCGCATGTCTTTCACGCGGGGTTGGATGCGGCGGCGCCCGCGACGCTTTCGGCTCCTATCCTGGAGGGGGTGTTGCGGCAGGAATTGGGCTTTCGCGGGGTGGTGATCTCGGATGATTTGCAGATGGCTGCCATTGCGGAGCATTACACGTTGGAAGAGGCGGTTGCTCAAGCCCTCAAGGCGGGGGTGGATGTGCTCGCTTTTGCTAATAATAGTGCCGAAAGTTACGATGAAAAGCTGGCCGAGCATTTGGTGGCGTTAATTCGTCGCCTGGTTGAGGACGGGCGTGTGTCGGAGGCGCGCATTGCCGAGGCCTACCGCCGCGTGCAACAGCTCAAACGCACCCTGACCATCTGAACGTTCCCCGCTCTCCCGCTCTCCTGCTCTCCCGCTCCTCTCTCCAAAAACACCGTGCGTGATTTGTGTTTTGTGGTATAGTCAATTTCATGACGTTAAGTGAGCTTATCGAGGCCATGCAACGCTTTGTCACGGCGATGGGATGGTACGAGGCGGATTCGCCCAAACCCCAGACGCCGCGCAATATCGCCATCTCGCTCGCTTTGGAGGCGACGGAGGTGCTGGAGCATTTCCAATGGGGAGAAACGGCCCAGCCTGATGCCCTGGCCGAAGAGTTGGCGGATGTCTTTCTGTACCTGACACAGCTCGCCACCCTGACGGGAATTGACCTGGAAGCGGCTGTGCTCGATAAGTTGGAGCGCAATTACCGGCGCTTTGGGCAGGAGTCCCATGAGTGAAACGCCCGTTCGCATCCTGGCCGTAAGTGACGAGGTGTCTTCGGCTCTGTTCAGGCCGGAGGCGCGCCGCATCGTCGGGCAGGTGGATGTGTTGCTTTCGTGCGGCGATCTGCCCTACTCGTACCTGGAGTATCTCAGCACCACCCTGGGGGTGCGTCATGCGCTCTATGTGCATGGCAACCATGATGTGGATGAGTACATGGCGGGGGGAGATGTGCTCACCGGACCAGGGGGCTGGGTCAACGTGGATCGGCGCGTGTACTCTACGGGGACTCTGTTGATTGCCGGGCTGGAGGGCTGCATTCGCTACAAGCCGCAGGCTCGTTATCAATATACCCAGGCCGAGATGCGCTGGCGCGCAGCTTACCTGGGCGTGCGTTTGGTGTGGAATCGCGTGCGTTACAAACGGTACCTTGACATTTTGATTACCCACTCTCCCCCTGCGGGCATTCACGATGGGCCGGATGGGCCACACCGGGGCTTCAGAGCTTTTCTCCCGTTTATGAGACGCTTCAAGCCGCGGCTGTTGCTGCACGGCCACAAGCACCACTACGGCCATGATGCGTGGCGCACGCGCTATGCCGAAACGGAAGTGGTGAATGTCCATCCTTTTCGACTGCTGGTGTGGAATGCTGAAGGGGGGGTAAGCTATGGAGTTTACCGCCGCTGAAAAAAGTTATGCCAGCGCGCGGCGCAAGGCGGGATTGCGCGCGCTGATTTCGGCGCTGACCGGACGTCCCAATCGTTTGCTGCGCTGGGATGAGGTGCAGGACAAGCTGCGCATCGGGGGAAGCTTGCATCGCGGGCTGCAGGCCGTGCCGGTGGATAAGATCGTGGGCAGTGTGAACCGCTATCGCGACTTCGACCGCGCTTTTTTGCCCACGCAGGATTTCACCGCCGAGCGCTGGATGAACATTAGCCGGGCGTATTATGCCGAGGAGGCCCTGCCGCCGGTTACCCTGTACAAGGTGGGCGAGGTCTATTTTGTGGTGGACGGGAACCATCGCGTCTCGGTGGCCCGTCAGCAGGGCAAGGCCTTCATTGATGCCGAGGTGATCGAGGCGCGCGCCCGCGTTCCTTTAACGCCGGATATGGACGCCGCGGATCTGGAAATTGCCGGCGAGCAGGCTGAATTCCTGGAGCGCACGTGCTTTGATGAGCTTTTCCCAGGGGAGGAGCTGCGCCCCACGATTGCCGGTGGCTATCATCGCTTGTTGGAGCACATCGCCGTGCATCGCTACTTCATGGGCATTGAGCAGCAACGCGAGATCCCTGAAGAGGAGGCGGTGCGCGACTGGTATCTCAAGGTGTGCAAGCCGCTGGTGGTTATTATCCGCGAGCGTGAGTTGCTCAAGGATTTTCCTAAGCGCAGTGAGGCCGACCTGTACCTGTGGGTAATGGATCACTGGCACTACCTGCGCGAAAACGGCGTGCAATTGAGCGCGGAGGAAGCGGTGGCGCAGTTCATGGAGACTTTTGCGCCCAGCTTGCCCAAACGCCTGTTGCACGTTTTCAAAGATGTGTTGCTGAGTTTTGTCGAAACGCCGCCGGAGGCCTGGGACGAGTTCCGCGCGCGTACCGGCTTAAAGGCGAAAGCGCCCATTGAATTCACGACGCCCAATGGGTATCAGCGCCTGCTGGAGCATATCGCCGTGCATCGGCATTTCATGGGAGAAGCGCAGCAACGCTTCATCTCGGAAGAAGAGGCGGCACAGGATTGGTATGAGCAGGTCTATCAGCCCATCGTGGCCTTAATTCAGGCACAAAAATTGCGTGAGGAGTTCCCGGGATTGACCGAGGGGGACCTTTACTTGCAGATTAGCGAACACCTTTACGCCTTGCGCAAGGATGACCCGGCTTTGCCGTTGGAGGAGGGCGTGCGGCGTTTTGCGGCGCAGTTCACCCAACGCCCCGACGCGCGGGCGCAGAAGTTACTGCGCGACCTGCTCAAAGCGACGGCGCACGAGCGCCTGACTGATGAGGACGAGGCGCGCGTTATGCTCGATGAGTTGTGCGCCCGGACGCAGCTCCCACCCCTGAAGGTGACGCTGCCGGGCGGTGCTCGCCGTTTGTTGGAGCACATTGCCGTGCATCGCTATTTCCTGGGCCTGGAAGCGCAACAGGACATTGGCCTGGAGTCGGCTTTCGAGAGCTGGTACACGCTGGTGTACCAACCCATCGCCGCGCAGATTGAAGCTTCCGGCGTGTTGGAGGTGTTGCCGCAGCGTACGGTGGCGGATGTGTATCTGTGGCTGATGGATCACCGTGACTTTTTCACGCGCATCGCCGGGCAAGGGGAGGCGGCGACCATCGCCGCGCATCTGAAGTCCCAGGCGCGCACCGTATTTGAGCGGCTTGCCCGGCTCATAGCCGACACGGCAGATGCGACCGGCGCGGTTGCACCAGAGACGAAAGGTCAGGCCGCGGGCGCCAGCACTGACTCGCGCCCGTAGCCTGAGGGATTTTTTATCAAGCATGAGGTGAAGTATGGCTGATTTTCTCACTCCACAAAGCGAAGATTTTGCGAAATGGTATAACGAAATTGTGCAAAAAGCCGACCTGGCGGATTATTCGCCCGTGCGCGGCTGCATGGTCATTAAGCCCTACGGGTACACCCTGTGGGAAAACATCCGCGATGCCCTGGATCGGCGTTTCAAGGCGACGGGGCATGTCAACGCCTACTTCCCGCTCTTTATCCCTATGAGCTTTTTGCAGAAGGAAGCCGAGCACGTCGAGGGCTTTTCGCCGGAACTGGCCGTGGTGACGCACGGGGGTGGCGAGGAATTGGAGGAGCCGCTGGTGGTGCGCCCGACCTCCGAGACCATCATCGGGCACATGTACGCCAAATGGGTGCAATCCTACCGTGACCTGCCCATCCTCATCAACCAGTGGGCCAACGTGGTGCGTTGGGAGATGCGCACGCGCCTGTTCCTGCGCACCATGGAATTCCTCTGGCAGGAAGGCCACACCGCACACGCCACGGAGCAGGAAGCCTGGGAGGAAACGCGCCGCATGCTCGATGTGTACACCGACTTTGCCTACAACGAGGCGGCGATCCCGGTCTTCCCGGGGCGCAAGAGCGACAAGGAAAAGTTTGCCGGCGCTGTCGCCTCCTTCACCATTGAAGCTATGATGAAGGACGGCAAGGCCCTGCAAGCCGGTACCAGCCACTTCCTGGGCCAGAATTTTGCCAAGGCCTTTGACATCAAGTTCCTGGATGAGAACAATCAGTTGCAATACGCCTGGACCACCTCCTGGGGCGTGAGCACGCGCATGGTCGGCGCGATCGTGATGACGCACGGCGACGACCAGGGCCTGGTGTTGCCGCCGCGTCTGGCGCCCATTCAGGTGGTGATCGTGCCCATCTGGCGCAAGGATGCCGAGCGCTCGACGGTCATGCAGGCCGCAGAGCAGGTGGAGCAGCGCCTCAAGCCGTTGGTACGCGTTCACCTCGACGCGCGGGAGGAGTTCACCGCCGGTTGGAAGTTCAACGATTGGGAGATGCGCGGTGTCCCGCTGCGCCTGGAGATCGGGCCGCGCGACGTGGCGGAAGGGAACGTCATGGCGGCACGGCGTGATATACCGGGGCGCGAGGGCAAGCGCACGCTGCCCATGGCGGGCCTGGAGCAGAGCGTTCAGGAGCTGCTGGCGGAGATTCAGCAGCACATGCTGGATAAGGCCCGCGCGTTCCGCGACAGTCACACCTGGGATACGCCGGACTTTGCGAGCCTGAAAGAAGCGGTGCAGCAGGGCTTCGCCCGCGCCTGGTGGTGCGGCGATCGCGCCTGCGAGGAGGCCATCACCGCCGAAACGCGCGCGACCACGCGCTGCATGCCGCTGGATCAGCCCGAAGGCAAGGGGCGCTGTGTCTACTGCGGGCGTGAAGCGGAGCGCGTAGCCATCTTCGGGCGCGCCTATTAAAGGCGCCTGTTTCCACACCTGAAACAAAGCGCCTTGGGGCCTGCGTGGCTCCCAAGGCGCTTCTCCTGTCCCGGCAGGGAGTGAAGTGCCTGTGTTTTGAAAGGGCGCTCAGTGCCCGGCTTTGCGCAGGGCCTGCAGGGTGCCGCGGAAGCGTTCGGGCGCGGTGATCTGTCGGCGTGCCGGGCGTTCCAGGGGAACGGCGATCATGCGCTGGATCTTGTCCAGGCTTTCGGTGGTGAGAGGGGCAGGCCGTTGCGCCAGCCCGGCGGTGTAATTGATGGCGCCCGCCAGCCAGTCCCATTCACGGCGCAGCTCATCCGCCTTCACGTGATAGGCGCGTTTATCCCAGGCCTGAGCGCTTTTTTCGACATCGGTCTGGATGGCGCGCAGGGCCGTGCTGATCACGGCCAGCAGGTCGTGTGCCAGGCCCTGGTCGCCGCGCCCGATGCTTTCGGGCAGGTGGACCAGCAACAGCTCGGCGATGAGCTTGAGTTGACGCTCTCGATCTTGTTCTGCCATTTGAAAAATCCTCACATAGGGTTTACGGATATGCGAACAACAACGGAATGCAGCTTACCACAGAGGCGCGCGCTGTCAACCTCACGCGCGTGGCTGGTGCGCGCGCTGATCGCGCCGGTCCTGGTGTGGAATCTCAGCGCCGCCTTGCCTTTTGTGCTTGACCCGGCAGCCTATGCGCCGGCTTTCGAGCTGGACGGCGTGCCTGGCGCGGTGATGGTGCGCAGTTTGGGCCTGCTATTCCTGATGTGGAACGTGCCGTATGGCCCGGCTCTGCTGGCGCCGGAGCGCTATGGTGTGTGCGTGACGGTCATCCTCGTGCAGCAGGTGCTCGGTCTGGCGGGCGAGGTGTGGATGGCGCTGACGCTCCCGCCGGAGCATGCCGCGCTGTGGAGCACGGGGCTGCGCTTCATCGCGTTTGATGCGGCGGGGCTGGTGGCCCTGGCCCTGGCGCAGGCGCTGGTGTCGGGCATCAGGAGGCGGGGATGAGAGCGCGCCACGCTCGCGATTTGAGTTTCTACGGTTTTCTTGGGGATTACATCAGCTTTAAGATTGCCATGACGTTTTTAGGGGAGAGCACGGTCCTGCCGGCCCTGGTAGCGCATTTCACCACGTCACCGGTCATCATCGGCCTGGCCGGCTCCAGCTACATGGCGATCTGGCTGGTGCCCCAGGTGCTGCTGGCCGAGTATGTGGCGCGTGCCCCCCGCAAGTACCCGCTTTTGTTGCGGGCCACTTACCTGGGCCGTTTGGGCATTCCCTTGCTGGCGTTGCTCCTGGCGCTGGGAGCAGGGAACTGGCCAGGCTTTTTCCTGGCGCTCTTCTTCCTGCTCTACTGGACCTTTTCCGCCACGGATAGCCTGGCGGCCCTGGCCTGGCTGGACCTAGTCGCCCGCATCTTGCCCCTGCACCGCCGGGAGACGCTGTTCGCTACGGCGCTGGTGGTGGGGAGCTTGAGCGGGATTGTCGTCGGTGCGGTGACGCGCCTGACGCTGGACGCTTATCCCTTTCCCGCCAATTTTGCGCGCCTGTTTGGGTATGGCGCTTTGTTCCTGTACCTTTCGGCCCTGTCCATGCTGTTGATCCGCGAGCCGCCTGTTGCGCCGGCGCCGACGGCGCCGGTGCGTCCGCTGCGCCTGCGCCTGCAGGAAATGGGCGAGATTTTCCGCCAGGACCGGGTGGCGCGCGTGATCATCCTGGCGCGGCTGCTGGTGAGCGGCGGGCAGATGGCCTGGCCGTTTTACGTGCGCCTGGCAACGTTGCACCTGGGCCTGCAGGAGGCGGTGATCGGTACCTTCACCATCGTCATCACGGTGGCGCAGGTGCTGGGCGTGATCGTCTTTCGCCTGCTGGCGCGGCGCTTTGGCCCGCGCGGTGTGATGGTGGCCAGCGCAGTCCCGGCCATCCTCAGCCCGCTGCTGGCCATGGTCACCAGCCTGGTCCCGCCGACTTCGGGGCTGCTCCTGTTGTACGGCGTCTACGCGGCGATGGGGATTTTTGGCGTTTCGGCGATGCTGGGCTACACCAACGCGATGCTGGAAATCGCTCCCGAAGCCCGGCGCCCGGTCTACATGGCGCTGGGTCACACCCTTATCGGGATGAGCGCCCTGTTCCCGCTGGTGGGTGGCCTGATTCTGCGCTGGACCTCGTTCCCGGTGTTGTTTGGCTTGTCCACTTGTCTGCCCTTCTGGGGCCTGTTCCTGAGCCTGCGCGTGCCGCGTCATCTGAACCGTTCCTGAAAACGCGGGAACAAACCCATGCTACAGATCTACTGACTCTGTATGCTCTGCATCCTGCCTGGGGTGGGCGAAGGCACGCCTTCGTCCACCCCGTAAGTTGTTTTTCAAATTTCTGCTTGCCCGGCGCTGAAAAGGCGCCCTTCGAGCGGGCTTTGCAGATTTTTTAGATTCCCATCGGAGGGGCATGGTATAATCTAAAGTATGCCTTTACTGAGCACAAGTGAACTGAGTAAATATTTTGGCGCGGATGAGATCTTTGCCGACGTGACCCTGGAGGTGCACGCCGGGGATCACATCGCGCTGGTGGGGGCCAACGGCACGGGGAAGAGTACCCTGTTGCGCGTCCTGGTCGGCCAGCTTGAGCCCGACAGCGGGCAGGTGGCGCGGGCGCGCGGCGTGCGCATCGGTTACCTGCCCCAGATGCCCGATTTCGCGCCTGACGGCACGCTCTGGCAGGCCATGACGGCTGTATTTGCAGATCTGGTGCAGATGGGCGAGACGCTGCGCCTTCTGGAGCAGCGCATGGCCGATCCCGACGAGGCGGTGCGCGCGGAGGCGATGGCGCAGTACGGGACGCTGCTCGAAACCTACGAGCACCGCGGCGGCTTTACCTACGAGGCGCGCATCGCCCAGGTCTTGGGCGGATTGGGCTTCCATCCGGACGAATTTCACCGCCCCATGGGACAGTTCAGCGGCGGCGAGCGCACACGCGCCTTGCTCGCCCGTCTGTTGTTGGAGGAGCCTGACCTCCTGCTGCTCGACGAGCCGACCAATCACCTGGACATCGAGGGCATCACCTGGCTGGAGCAGACGCTGCGGGAGTGGCCGGGCGCTTTCATCGTGGTGGCGCACGACCGCGCGTTCCTGGACGGGGTCGCCACGCGCGTGTGGGAGCTGGAGAACTGCCGCATCGAAACCTACCGCGGGAACTACAGCGCGTTTGTGCAACAGCGGGCGGCGCGCCGCGCGCAGGCGCTGGAGGCCTACGAGGAGCAGCAGGCCTTTGTGGCGCGCACCGAGGACTACATCCGCCGTTACATGGCGGGGCAACGTTCGGCGCAGGCGAAGGGCCGCCTCAAGCGCCTGGAGAGCATGGAGCGGATCGAGCGTCCCACCGAGGGGCCGACGATGCGCATGACCCTGCAGGGGCCTCTGCGCAGTGGCGACCTGGTGTTGGGCATGTATGAGCTGGCCGTGGGGTACAACCTGGCGCAGCCGTTGGTTTATGTGGAAGAGGTAGAGCTGCGGCGCGGGCAGCGCGCCGCTTTGATCGGGCCTAACGGCGCGGGCAAGACGACGCTCGTCCGCACCCTGCTGGGCCAGGTCCGTCCTCTGCGCGGTCACTATCGCATCGGGGCCGCCGTCTCCATGGGCTATTTTGCGCAGGTGCAGGAGGCTTTCGATCCGCAGTTGACGGTGCTGGAGACCCTGCTCGATGCCGGCTTGAGCACGGTGAGCGAAGCGCGGAGCTTCCTGGCGCGTTACGCCTTCCGCGGGGAGGATGTGTTCAAGCCCATGGGCGTCCTTTCCGGCGGCGAACGCACGCGCGTGGCGCTGGCCATCCTCTCCCTGCAACATGCGAACTTCCTGCTTCTGGATGAGCCCACCAACAACCTGGATATCGCTTCCCAGGAAGTATTAGAAGAAGTCCTGGGCGGCTTTACCGGCACCATCCTGCTGGTCAGCCATGATCGCTATCTCATCCAGCGCCTGGCCACACAGATCTGGGCCATTGTTGAGGGGCGCCTGCGCGTTTTCGAGAGCTACGCCGACTATACCGCCTGGCAGGAAGCGCGCAAGAGCGGCGGAGCGCGTCAGGATGCGCAGGCAGAGGCCGGCCAAAAGGCCCAGCGCGAGGCGGAACGTCAGGCGGCGCGCGCCCAGCAGCGCGAACTGGCGCGTCGCGAAAAGCGCCTGGCCGAGCTGGAAGCCGCCATCGCGTCCCAGGAGGCGCGCCTCAAGGAGTTGACGCTGGCTCTGGAACAGGCCAGCCGTCGCCAGGACCTGCTCCAGGTCACCCGCCTGGGTCATGAATACCACCAGGTCCAGACGGCCCTGGATGCACTCATCGAGGAATGGAGTGAGGTTGCTGCGCAGGTGGGATAGGGCGCGGTGGTCCGGTGTTGGGGAAAGGGAGTGGCTTATGGAACATTATGTCATCTGCCTCACGGGCAACATTGCCACCGGTAAATCCACCGTGGCGCGCATGCTGGCCGAGCTAGCCGCCACGCTGATTGATGCGGATCGCGTGGCCCATGCCATGATTGAACCTGACGGCCCGGCATATCAGGAGCTGGTGGCAACCTTCGGTACGCACATTTTGCACCCCACCGGCACCGTCAACCGCCGCCTGTTGGGGCAAATTGTCTTTTCCGATGCGGAGCTGTTGCGGCGCCTGGAGGCGATCGTCCATCCCCCTACCATTGCCGAGGTGGAACGCCAGGTCGAGGCTGCTCTCACGCGCGTGGTCGTCGTCGAAGCCATTAAGCTTTTGGAGAGCGGTATGGTGGAGAAACTCTGTAATGCGGTTTGGGTCACGACCTGTGCGGAAAGAACCCAGCTAAAGCGCATGATGTACCTGCGCAACTTTGCACGTGAGGATGCGCTCAATCGCATCCGCTCTCAGCCGTCGCAGGAGCTTAAACTGGCGCGCGCCGACGTGATCATCAACACCGACGGCACGCTGGAGGAGACGCGCGAGCAAGTGCTGGCCGCCTGGAGGACGCATGTTGTCCCTCACCTCTGAGGAGCAGGCCTGGCTGGAGGGGGCCGCCGGTCCCGCCCTGCAGCGCGCGATGGAGATCATCGTGGCCCTGGGACGCATTTACGGCGCGACGCATCTGGTGCCGGTGAGCAGCGTGCAGATTTCCGGCGTCTCATACCGCAACATTGGCGCGGCGGGCCTGCGCTTCTTGCAGCGCTGGGCCGCGGAAGGCGCGCGTGTGCGCGTGCCGACCACCCTCAACCCCGCCGCCACGGACCTGGAAGCTTGGGCAGAGCTGGGATTTGCCCCCGACTTTGCCCGTCAACAGCAGGCCGTGATTGACGCCTTCGCGCAGATGGGCGTGAGCGGCGCGCATCCCGTTCCGACCTGCACGCCGTATCTCGTGGGCAACGTGCCGCGGGCCGGGGAGCACGTTGCCTGGGCCGAATCCTCTGCGGTGAGCTACGCCAACAGCGTGTTGGGGGCGCGTACCAATCGGGAAGGGGGCCCCGGCGCGATCGCCGCCGCTTTGACGGGGCGCACCGCCGCTTACGGCCTGCATCTGGACACCCAGCGCCGCGCAGCGCTGGTGGTGGAAGTTGCCGCAGCGTTACGCGAACCCGCCGACTACAGCGCCCTGGGCGCGCTGGTGGGTAAGGTGGCCGGCCCGCGCGTCGTGGCCTTCGTCAACCTGCCCCTGACGCGCGGCGAACCTCTGTGGGAAGAAAAGCTCAAGGCCCTGGGCGCCGCCATGGCCGCGACGGGCGCCGTGGCACTCTATCACGTCGCCGGCGTGACGCCCGAAGCGCAGGCGGAGCTGCCCCTGGTCCCCGCGCCGGAACGGTTGCGTGTGGACGACATCCAGGCGGGGTATGCCGCGCTCAGCGACACGGACGCCGCGCCCGATCTGGTGTGGATTGGCTGCCCCCATGCCTCGCTGGCCGAGATCGCGCGGGTCTCCGCACTACTGCAGGGGCGGACGCTTGCCCGGCCCTTGTGGATCACGTGTGCGCGTCCGGTGCTGGAAGCGGCCCGCGCTGCGGGCTACGTGGAGATCATTCAAGCTGCGGGGGGGCGTGTGCTGGGCGATGCCTGCGTCGCCATTGCGCCTGTCTCTACCCTGGGCTATCGCGTGGTGGCCACGCCGTCCGCCAAGGGCGCTTACTACCTGCGCAACCTGGCGCGTGTCGCGGCGCGCTTCGCCCCATTGGAAGCCTGCCTGGAGATGGCCCTGAAGCCGTAAAGGCACCGTATCGTCTTAGCGGTGAATCTTTTTAACCGCAAAGGCGCAAAGGAATGTTAATTTTTCAAAATCCTTAGCGTCCTTAGCGTCTTAGCGGTGAATCTTTTAACCGCAAAGGCGCAAAGAGTTAGTATACCTCACCCTTGACCGTGGACCCGCACGACCTCGCCATCCACCTCGACCCAGTCGCCGGTGGCGATGGCGCTCAGATCGAGCTGATCCACCATCGGGATGTTGCCGATGATCGCCCCTACCGCGACGATGGGTTCACTTTCCGCGTTGAGGATGGCGGCGGGCGCCAGGCCGTTTTCCGCGAGCTGATACAGCACGTAGGATCCAACCGTGCTCCCCTTGCCGGTGGGGAACACCAGCACGCGCCCGGCGACGCATTCCCCCTCCAGGGGATGCCCCTGCTCGACCACGCGCCCCGTGTCCGCGTCCACCCCGCCCAGGAAGCCGATCGGCTCTGGGGAGACCAGCGCCACGCCAGCGGCGCGTCCGGCCTTGATGCAGCGTCCATGCAGTACCCGCATCGTCATACCTCTCTCACGGGATCACGCGCAGCGCCGGATCGCCCAGCAGGATGAAGCTCCAGCGCGCATCGTCGGACCCGGCCTGACCGAGGGCCGCGATCCAGGCATCGCCCACGTGTGGACTGGTCTCGATCGCCGCGTAAAACGCCTGGGCATACGGGCGCTGCTCGGACGTGGTCGTCTCGCCCGTCGGCCCCAGGAAAGCCACCACCCCGCCCTGTGGTTGACGCATCCACATTTCCCCCAGCCCCTCCTGCTCCGGATGGATGAAATACGCCGAAAGGCAGGTCCACGACACAAAAAACGCGGGCTGGCGCCACGAGTCTTTGAGGGTAAGCAGGGCCTCTTTGGAAAGCTGGATCAGGCTCCCATGCCCGCAGTAGGTCAACCACGTGGGGGCCTTATCCAGGGCCTGGAGCAGACGGGAGCGCGCCTCCGCCTCATTCGCATCAATGCGGATCACCTCTGCGTCGGGCAAGGGCGGGCTCAGGCTCTCAATCAAATCGCTGAACTCGTTCTCGCTGTCGCTCAACAACACGGCCTGGGCGCCGCTCTGCTGTTCCCAGGCCAGGGTTTTGGCGACCATGGCCTGCACGTCGGCGACGGACTGCGCCGGAAAGCGCCCGATCGCCACCCGCGGCTGCCCCGCCTCATCCGCGCCGAGCAAGCCGTCGGCGGGCGTTTCTCCCACGTACGTGGTGCGCACGTAAGGTGTCGGCACGCGCAAGGCCCCCGCCTGTCCGACATACCCATCCACGGCTGCGCTCCCGTCCCCCACCACCAGCACGTAGCGCAGGGCCGGTTGGTTTTGGATGAAAGCGCGCAAAGCTTGCGGATCGGGCTGGCCGTAGCCCCAAGTATCGTACACCGCCTGCGGGGTGACGAGCGCCACCATCAGGCCGGCGTTGCGCCGAGCCTCCAGCAACGGCGCCAGCGCCACGTGGAACGCCTCCGGCGCGATCACCAGGTAGTCCGTCGTGGCCGGCAGGGGATCCAGGCCTTGCGCTGCGCGCCACCCCAGAGGGGCCTGGGCCTGACGCGGGCTACCCAGCCAGTAACGCGCCCCCGCTCGCGTGGCCAGCGCGCCGGACGGACGCGGGACCAGCCGCACCGGCGCCAGCGCATCGCTCACATCCCACAACTCCAGCTTCGCGGGCAAGCCCTCAAGGCTCAAGCCTTCACCCTGCGCCTGCCAGACCATCGGCCCGGCCTCCAGGCGCGCGGTGTACGTGATGGTCAGGGCATCAAGCCAGACGACGGCGGTGGTCCCCTCGATGGCGGGCATCTCAAAGCGCAGGGGCGCCGGCGTGTCGGGCGTCCAGGTGGCGCTGAGGCTTTGCATCCCCGTGCCGTCCCAGCTCCACTCCTGCACCCGTGCATCCCCCCAGCTCAGGCGCAGCACGTGATCCGGGTCAATCTGGCTGGAGGATGAATGGCTCCACAGGCGCAGCGTCACCGTCATGGGGCCGGGCGTCCAGCCGGGCAGGCTAACCTCCGGCGTCCAGGTGGTCGGTGCGTAGAGCACCTGCCAGAACCAGGGCACGTCGGCGGTGGCCTGCGAGAGATAGCGCGCGTTCTCTTCCAGATGCAGGGTGCGCAGGGCGGTGGTCGCGCCCTGGGGCATGCTTTCCGGGGCGTGGGTTGGCATCAGCTCCGCTTCCGCGCCGCGTTCCCAGCGCAGGGTGGTATAGGGATAAAAGCGCGTTGCCCCATCCGGCACGTAGAAGAGCACCCGCCAGCCCTGCGCGTCGCGCAAGGGGTAGGTGGGGACGGGGGTACCGCGCCAGCGCAGGCGCAGCGGCGGGGCGTCGGCGCCCTGCGGGTCGAACCCCAAAGCGAGCAGCGCCCGCGCATCCAACTGCGCGGGGCCGGCTGCGGCGAAGTCCAGGTAACCGGCATCGCCGCTGACGGTGGGTTGGGCCGGTTGCGGCGCAGGCTTAAACGGCAGGAGGCGCCAGGCGATCAGGGCGAGGGCCAGCACGAGCACCGCGCTTCCCAGGATGAGCCCTCGGCTACCAGGTATCCTCATCATCCTAACCCCTGGAACCGCTGCCGCAACCACCAGAAAGCCCCGCCCAGCAGCAGGAACGCTACGGGAATGATCCAGATGAAGGATGACACGCCGCCTTCCGTTGGCACGGGCGTGATGGGCACGCGCGTGGGCGTGGGCGCTTCGGTCGGGAGCGGGGCGGGGGAAGTGCTCTCCGCCGGCGTGGCGGTGAGGCCCGGCGTGGGCTGGGCCGTGGCGGTGCTGGGCGCCGTCGCAGTGGCCGCCGGCAGCGGGGTCTGGGTTGCGGACGTGGCCGGGCTGGGCGTTGCGGTCGCGTTGGGGATGGGCGTTGGTGTGCGCGTTGCGGTCGCGTTGGGGATGGGCGTTGGTGTGCGCGTTGGCGTGCGCGTCGCGGTTGGCATGGGCGTCGGGGTGCGCGTCGCGGTGGCGCCGGGGATGGGCGTTGGCGTGCGCGTCGCGGTTGGCATGGGCGTCGGGGTGCGCGTCGCGGTGGCGCCGGGGATGGGCGTCGGCGTGCGCGTCGGCGTTGGCGATGGCGTCACATTGCCGCCTGGGATGGTGATGGAAATGGGGCCGTGCGTATCCAGGCCGCCGCCGGTATTTTCCGCTTCGAGTTTGTAGTAATAGGTGCGTCCGGGCTGGATGTCGGGATCGTCGTAGCTGTAGGGCGCGCCGACGATGCTGCCTTCCGCGGGGATGATGTCGCTGATGCGGTCGTAAGGCCCGGCTTCCGCGTCGGCGCGCGCGATGTAGAAACCAATGAGGTCCACCTCGCTGGCCGTTTCCCAGTAGAGATGCACTTTGTTGCCCTCCAGGGTGGCGGTGAATTTCGTGATGGTGACCGCGGCCAGGGTCTGATTCACCAGGACCAGGGTGAGCAGGAGGGCGAGGAGGGCGCGCAGGCGGTAGAGTTGTTGCCAGAGCCGCGCCAGAGCAAGGTGGCAGGTAGCCTTGAGGCGCTGCGCGGGCGCATCCGCGCGGTAGGTGCGTCCGGCGCGCGTCCATTGCGTGGCGCGTCCGATCAGGGCTTCCGGAGGCCAGGGCGTATCGGGCAGGCGATGGTGATCGCCGCGCGTGAGGAGGCGGCCTTGCTCGTCGCGGCCCAGGTAACGATGGAGGATGCCGCTCTGTCCATTGCGCATTAGCACAAGGTCGCCGCGGCGCAATGCCGCCGGACTGACGGGTTCGACGATGACGCGATCGCCGGCTTTGAGAGTGGGTTCCATGCTGCAGCCTTGCACACGTACCTCCAACGGGACGTCCCAGGTATGGGTAAGTTCGATCCAGGTCAATTCTATACGTTCCATGCGGGGTATTATAACATGGGCTGGGGCGGTCGTCTAGGTTGTGGACGCATCAGTACTGCGTCTCTTTAAATTTCACACAGAGACACGGAGGCACGAAGAATTTTTGAAATTCCATCCAGGGATGTAGCTCCTTAGCCCGGTGGTTGAAAGCGCGGGCTAATAGGATGCTTCATGTCGGGCGACCGTACCCTGCGCAGCAACGTTTCCCGTAGGGGCGCAGCTGCGCCCCTACGATGATGTGCATGGAGAAGAGACATCTGCATGCCCAGGGAGGCTAAAGAGTGTGGGGAGGCCCGCGCTAAAGCCTCCGCATCCCCAGGGCTTGGTGCGGATGGGACGTTCGCGATCCCAGGATGATGGACGATTTACTCCGAACCAGGGGGCGTTAGCCCGGTGCCTATGGGTGCATCCCCCTTTGAGGGTGACCGCAGGGGGGCCAGACGTTGCTTTGCAATGTCTCTACCTGGCAACGTCTCTACCCTGCACCCTCTCCACGGCGGATCAGCGCTTCCATCAGCGCGGCCAGCTCGCGCCCTGCCCGCTCCCAGGTGAAACGGTGCACGTTGATGCGCCCGCGCGCCTGCAAGTCGGCGCGCAGGGCCTTGTCTTCCAACAGGCGGCGCAGGCCCTGCGCGATCGCATCCACGTCTGTTGGATCCACCAGCAGCGCCGCATCTCCCGCCACTTCTGGCAGGCTGGAGGTGGTGCTCGTGAGCACGGGCACTTCGCAGGTTTGTGCTTCCAGCACGGGGATGCCAAAGCCCTCGTAGAGCGAGGGGAAGGCGAAGACGCGCGCGCCGGAAAGTAGCGCCGCCTTGTCCGCCGCTGCGATATAGCCGGGCAAGAGCACGCGCCCCTCCAGCCCCTGGGCCGCAATCTCCGCGCGGATGCCCTCTTCCAGCCAGCCGCCAGGCCCGGCCAGGACCAGGCTCAGGTGGGGGTTGTCCGCGGCCAGGCGTGCAAAGGCCTGGATGAGACGTTGCAGGTTCTTGCGCGGCTGAATCCGCCCCAGGTAGAGGATGTAATCGCCGGGGATGCCGTAGGTCTGGCGCACAGCGGCCAGGCGCTGCGGGTCACGCACGGGCTCCAGGTCGGGGGTATAGCCGTTGTAGATGACGTGGACCCGCTCCGGCGGCACGCCGTATTGCTCGAGCAGCGCCGTGCGCGTGGCCTGGGAAACGGCGATGAGGCGCGCCGCCGTCCGTGCGTGGTAGCGGGTGCTCCATTCAAGGTAGAGCCGTTGCCAGAAAGGGTGCGCTTCCGGAAAAAACCGAAACCCCACATCATGCACGGTGACCAGGGTGTACGGCGGGTGGTAGAGCGGGATGACGTGCGCGGGCACAAACAGCAGGTCCACCGGATGGCGCAGCAGCTCCCAGGACAGGCGCAGGTGGGTCCACAGGCGGGGGAAGGGGATGACGCGCAGCGCGGCGCCGGGGAAAGCGTCCGCTGGGGCCGGCGCGCGCAGGTAGAGGCGCACCTGATGGCCCTGCAGATGCGGCAGCAGGGCACGGATGAGGTGGTAGGAGTAGCTCTCCGTGCCCGTTGCCACCGCACTGATGGCGCGGCTGGCGTCTATGCCGATGCGCGCCATGCGTTACCTAAATGGAACGACCACCATGGGGATGGGGACCAGGATCAGCAAAAAGACGCCGATCATGAGCAGGCCCAGAATGCGCCGCGGCGTATCCAGCGGCGTCACATCGTCCAGGGGGGCGGGATGCTCCGGGCGCATCATCAGGCCCAGGCCGCCCCACAGCAGCCACATCCAGCCGGCCTCGCTCACGCTATAGGGCAGAGCGAGCAGCGCATCCGCAAAAAGCAGCAGGAAAACGCCCCACAGGAAGAGCAGGGCGACGAAGGCGCGCGCGATGCGCCAGGCTTTCTTGCCCCACAGGGCGTAGAGCACGTGTCCGCCATCCAGTTGCCCGATGGGGAACAGGTTCAAGGCGGTGACGAGCAGTCCGGCCCAGGCGGCGAAGGCGATGGGGCCGCCGACGCTGGGGGGCGAGAGCCACACGTCGCGTCCGGCAGCGTCGGGCAACCTCTGGCCAAAAATCACCAGCTTGGAAAGCGCGTAGAACAGGGAGTTGCCCTCCTGCAAGAGGAAGGGGCTTTCCAGGCCGCGCATGAAGTCGGAGGGTAAGCCCACCAGGCTGCGGCTGAGGCCGTACCACAGGAGCGGGACGGCCAGCACCAGGCCGCCGATGGGGCCGGCGATGCCGATATCAAACAGGGCCTTGCGGCTGCGCATCGGCGCGCGCTGCACAATGACCGCGCCCATCGTGCCCAGAATGTTGAAGGGCATGGGCACAAAGTAGGGCAGGCTGACCGGCGAGCCGTAGCGCCGGGCCACGAAATAGTGGCTCAGCTCATGAGCGGTGAGGATGCCCATCAGCGTGGCGGCGGCGGGCCACCCGCGCCACAGGTTGAAAGGCTCGCCCGGCCCGGTGGCGTTCGCCGCGCCAATGTACATCACGGAAAGCAGGGTGAGCACAAACAGTACTGCGTTGAGCCAGGGCGCGCCCGGCTTCTGGTCGAAAACGGCGGGCAGGGCCCTCAGTTTGTGCTCGCCTTGCTCTTCGGTGAGCAGCGGCGTGTAGCCCAGGGCGCGGAAGCGCTCCTCGATGACGGCAAAGGCCCACTCGCTATCGCCCAGCAGGCGGCCCGTAAATTCCACCAGCGGGCGGTCGCCCTGATGGAGCAGCGCGTAGCCCTCGATGGCAAACACATCCTCGATGGCGCGTCGCAGCGCCTGCAACATCTTATGTTCAACAGTATAGGTGACTTGCTGAACGTCTTCCATGACACCTCCGGAATCCCATGACCTGTGCGGTCAGCGTATAGCCCACCTGTGCGGCACGACAGACGGCGTGCCGACGTTGCTCATAACGCCAGCGAAGCGATGGCCTGACGCAGCACCTCGGCGCTGGCGCGCAACGCGGCATGTTCCGCCTTGCTCAGAGCCATGGGGAGCGTGTCCACCACCCCCTCGCCCGTGACGAGGTGCGGCAGGGACAGGGTCACGTCCTCCACGCCTTCCACTTCCGGCATGGGCGAGCACACGGTGAGAATGGCCTGGTGGTTGTGGAGCAGGACATCCACGATGCGGGTGATGGCCGCGCCGATGCCGTAGTAAGTCGCCCCCTTGCCCTCGATGATGGTGTAGGCGGCGCGTCGCACCTGGGTATCAATGCGCTGCTGCACCTGGGCATCCCAGGGGATGCGGCGGCGTTTGATGAACTCATCCAGCGGCAAGCCGCTCACGTCCACGATGGACCAGGTCAGCACCTCCGAATCGCCATGTTCGCCGATGACGTAGCCGTGCACATGGGGCGCGTCCACGCCCAGGTGTTGCCCCAGCAGGGCGCGGAAGCGCGCCGTATCCAGGGTGGTGCCCGATCCAAACACGCGGCCCGCGGGGATGCCCTGGCGTTCGGCGTAACGCGCGGCCAGATGCGTCATCACGTCCACGGGATTGCTCACCACGACGATGCGCGCCTCCGGCGCGTAGGTCAGCACCTGATCCATCACGCTGCGCATGATGCCGGCGTTGCGCTCCAGCAATTGCAGGCGCGTTTCGCCCGGCTTCTGGGCCGTGCCCGCCGTGATGATCACGACGCCGGCGCCACTCAGCGCGCTGGCATCCCCGGCGTACACGTCCACCGGATGGACGAAGGGGACGGCGTGGAGAATGTCATCCGCTTCCGCCTGCGCGCGTTTGAAGTTCACATCCGTGAGCACGATTTCGCTGCCCAGGCCGCGCAACACGAGCGCGTAGGCCGTGGTCGCACCCACAAAACCGCTGCCAACAATGCCAATTTTCATCGTCTCCTCCTCACACAATATCCGCTAAAGCTTCCGCCAACGTCAGGTAGCGGAAGCGGTACCCGGCCTCACGCAGGCGCCGGGGAATAACCTGCTGCCCCTCCAGGATGAGCGAGGCCATCTCGCCCAGGAGCAGGCGCAGGGCGAAGGCCGGTGTGGGGAACCAGTAAGGGCGACGCAGGGCGCGCGCCAGCGCTCGCCCGAAATCCATCTGGCGCACAATGCCCGGCGCGACCAGATTGTAGGGGCCGGACGCATCAGCCTGCTGGATCAAAAAGCGGATCGCCTCCACCTCATCGGTGATGTGGATCCACGGCACCCACTGCTTGCCGTTACCCAGCGGCCCGCCCACGAACAGGCGGAAGGGCAGTGCCATCAGCGGAAAGCTACCGCCCCGGCGGCTGAGCACCAGGCCCGTGCGGATGATCACGCGCCGCACGCCGGCGCTCTCGACCGACGCCGTGGACGGTTCCCACGCCTCCGCAGCCAGCATGGCCAGGAAATCCTGCCCGGCGGGGGCGCTCTCATCTACGGGATGCTCCACATTGCGCCCGTAATAGCCCACGCCGGATGCCTGCACCAGCACGCGCGGCGGGTTGGGGATGTGCAGGATAGCCTGCGTCAGGCTCTGCCCCACGCGCACGCGACTCTGGATAAGTAGTGCTTTACGTGTGCGCGTCCAGCGTCCGCCCGCCACGCTGGCGCCGGCCAGGTTCACCACCGCATCCGCGCCGTCCAGGGCCGCGCTCCATGCCTCCAGGCGATCCGGATCCCAGCGTACGCCCCGCGCGCCTTTGGGCAGGCGTTCAGGCTCAGGATTGCGGCTGAGGATCACCACGTCATCACCTGCCGCCAGCGCTACCTCCGCCAGCGCGCGGCCAATCAATCCCGTCCCCCCACTGATGACCAACCGCATCGCGCATTCCTCCTTTCGTGTTGGCTGGGCCATTACGGCGATTGTATGCGAAGCGCAGGCAGAAGTCAAGGGGGAGTGTATGGAATTTACCCCAGAGGGCGCAAAGCTATCGCCATCCGGGGGGCAGGTAGGGAGCGGCGCTCTGCTGATTCCCCCATGGACAAAAAAAGCTGTTGCCCTTCAGGCCCGCTTGTGTTATACTCCAGCCATGTGGAGAAATCTCCACAACCTGAACGGCCTTACCAGAACGCCATGAACTACAAGGGAGTCCTGATTTACAACCCTGCCGCTGGCCCTTGGGAATTGCAAGGGCTGCTTAAACGTCTCTTGCAAACGTTATGGCACGAGTACGGCTGGTCTTTTGAGCTCTTGCAGACCGAACAGGTGGGGGATGCCACCCGTCTGGCGCAGGATGCGGTGCGCGCGCGCTGCGATCTGGTGCTGGCCGCCGGTGGTGACGGTACCGTGAACGAGGTCGCCAACGGCCTGGCCGGCAGCGACACCATCTTGGGCATCGTACCCATGGGGACGGGCAACATTCTGGCGCGTCAACTTGGCATTCCCGGCATCTCTGTTGTCACGCCCACCTTCAGCACGGACGCGCTGGTGCAGAGCCTGGGCCATAGCCGCGTGCAGCGCGTGGATATTGGCCGCGCTAACGGCACCCGCTTTGTCGCTTACGGCGGTGTGGGCTTCGATGCGGAAGTCATTCACCAGATGGAGCCGCGCCCCAAGCCTGTCAAGCACCTGGGCATCTGGCCGTACGTTGTGGCATCGTTTATCATCGCCGCCGACTTCCGCGGGTCCAAGGCGCGCATCATCGTTGATGGGGGGCGCAGCTTCAATGCGCGCGTCGTCATGGCTATCGCCACCAATATCCAGCATTACGGCGCCTTCAACGTCGCCCGCCAGGCATGCATGGATGACGGCTTGCTGGACGTTTTCATCTTCCGCGGGATGGGGTTTCGCTACACCTTTCGCCATTTCCTGCGCCTGTGGAGTGGCCGGCATCTGAGTGACCCGGAGATCGTGCAGATCCTCACCCGGCGCCTGGAGCTGCATGCCACGCCGCCCTTGAGCGTGCAGGTGGATGGGGAGCAGCGCGGCCAGACGCCGGTCGTGTTTGACCTGGAAGTGGGGGCCCTGCGCTTGCTCGTCCCACCACAGGCGCCGATTACGTTATTCACTCTACCGCCGGAGGCTTATCTGTGAAAATCTTGCGCTGGTTTTTGGTGAGCATTCCGCTGGCCCTGCTGGCGGAGTGGTTGCACGCGCCGGCCATCCTGACTTTCATCCTGGCCGCCCTGGGCATCATTCCCCTGGCTGCCCTGTTGGGGGAAGGGACGGAAGGGGTGGCGGGGCACCTGGGGCCACGCCTGGGCGGCCTGCTTAACGCCACGTTGGGCAACGCCGCCGAGCTGATCATCACCCTCCTGGCGATTCGCCAGGGCTTACTGGAGGTCGTCAAAGCCTCCATCACGGGATCCATCGTCGGCAATGTGTTGCTGGTCATGGGCTTGAGCTTCATGCTGGGAGGCCTGAAGCACGGACGGCAGCGCTTCGAGCGCACGGAGGCCGGGCACAAAGCCACCATGCTGCTCCTGGCCCTCATCGCCCTGGGTGTACCTTCCCTTTTCGGCCACGCCATCGAGGCCACGCACCACGAAAGCGTGGAGTCCTTGAGCCTGAGCACGGCGGCAGTCATGTTGGGGATTTACGCCCTATACCTGCTCTACACCATGCGCGCCGCGCCCGCCATGGCCGCCAGTGCTCCTGCCCATCCCATGCCCTTACGGCGCGCCTTGACGTTGCTTGTGCTCAGCACCATCGGCATGGTGGTGATGAGCGAAGTGCTGGTACAGGCAGTTGAACCGGCCCTGGCGGCTATTGGCTGGACGGAATTTTTCGTTGGCGTGATCATCGTGCCTCTGGTGGGCAACATCGCCGAACATTTGGTAGCGGTACAGGTGGCCCAGGACAACCAGATGGACCTGAGCCTGGAAATTGCCCTGGGATCGAGCCTGCAAGTGGCGCTGTTCGTGGCCCCTTTGCTGGTCTTCGTCAGCCTGTGGCTGGGCAACCCGCTCACGCTGCTGTTCAACCCCTTTGAGCTGGTCGCTCTGGGGGCCGCGGCCATCATCGCCGGCATGGTCGCCCAGGATGGCGAGTCAACCTGGCTGGAGGGCGCGCAGCTCATCGCGGTGTATCTGATGCTCGGCATTGCTTTCTTCTTCCTGAGGTAAGAGCCCATGTTTGACACGCACGTTCACTCCCAGTTCTCCTGCGATGCCAGGGCCACCATGGAGGCGCACGTCGCACGTGCCCTGCACTTGGGCCTGCGGGGGCTGGCCTTTACTGATCATGTGGAATGGTACCCCGATGACGAGGCTTACAACTTTTTCAATCCCGCCGCCTACTTTGAGGCCCTGGACGCCGCGCGCCGCCGTCTCGACGGCCAGCTTACCCTCCTGGCCGGGTTGGAGCTGGGCAACCCGCAGTACTTCCTGGAGGAGGCGTCCGCCTTGCTGCAGGCCTGGCCGTGGGATTTCGTGCTGGCTTCGGCGCATCGTGTCGGCAACGAGCCGATGTGGTTCCCGGAGTTCTTCAATCACACGGGGACGGAGGTTGCTTACCGGCGCTATTTTGCGGAGCTGCTGGACCTGGTCCGGCGCAGCGATTTTGACATCCTGGCCCACCTGGACCTGGTCCGACGCGACGATTGGGACCAGAACCGCCATCTTCTGCCCCTGGAACCCTTTGCGGACGAGATCCGCGCTATCCTGCGCGTCCTTGTGGAACGGGGCAAGGGGCTGGAAATCAACACCTCCGGCCTGGCCAAGGGGATGGGAACTCCGCTGCCTGAGCTTGAGGTGCTGGGCTGGTATCGCGAGCTGGGCGGAGAGATTCTCGTGTTCGGGTCCGATGCGCACGCACCGGAGCATCTCTCGCGCCATTTTGAGACGGCGCGCGACCTCGCCCTGGCGGCGGGATTTACCCGCCTGGCCCGTTTTCAACAACGCCACATTGTAGATTGGATCGAGTTGTGAAAGGACCCTGGTATGAGCGATCTGCTTGCTAAATGCACCTGGCCTGACCTGCCTGAGCCTTACGCAACCGCGCTGCGTGAAGCGGTGACCTTCGTGCTCGATCACTATGACGACGTGCAGGGCATCATCTTGAGCGGCTCGGTCATGCGCGGCAAATCCCACGTGGGCAGCGATCTGGATATTTACGTTATTCGCCAGAAGGCCGAGCGCCAGCGCCTGCAACGCTACTTCAACGGCGTGCCGGTGGAGATCTTCCTCAACCCCAAATCCAAAATTCTGGATTACCTGGCCGAGGAACGTGAGGAAGGGCGTCCCGTCACCGCCCACATGTTGAGCACGGGGTTTGTTGTGTTGGAGCTGGCGCCCGTGGTCCAGGCGCTGCGTGAGAGCGCGCGTCAGGTGCTCTCCCTGCGCCCCGATCCCTCCCCGGAGCGCCTGTTGATGATGCGCTACGCCATCGCCTTGTGCTACGAGGACGCCTGTGACTTGCTCGCCAGCAAGCCCGAAACTGCCATCATGTTGTTGGATCTGGCCGTGTACGAGATGCTGCGCTATCGTTTCTGGCAGGAGAACCGCTACCTGCCGCGCGATAAAGACCTCTTTGAGGAACTCGCCGCCCTTGATCCGGAACTGAGCGCGATGGGGCGCGCCTTTTACACGGCGGCCACGCTGGAGGAAAAAGCGCAGCTTGCGCAACGCCTGGCCGATGCCTGTCTGGGGGTACGCGGCTTCTTCCCCTGGGATTCGAGCCCCGAAGAGGTGTGAGTTTTCAGCCTGGAAAGGAGTAACGTCATGAGTCAACAAAGCCCGCTGCGCAAACCCGCCTGGTTGCGGGTGCGCTTGCCTTCCGGTGAGACCCCGGCCTGGTTGAACACCCTGTTGCGCCAGGAACGCCTGCATACCGTCTGCGAGGAGGCGGCCTGCCCCAACCTGGGTGACTGCTGGGGCCGGCGCACGGCTACATTCCTCATCATGGGGGATGTGTGTACGCGCAATTGTCGCTTCTGCAACGTGGCGACGGGGCGTCCGGCTCCGTTGGACCCGGACGAGCCGCGCCATGTCGCCGAAGCGGCGCGGGCGATGGGCTTGCGCCATGTGGTGATTACCTCCGTGGATCGCGACGATTTGCCCGATGGCGGTGCGGCTCATTTCGCCCAAACCATCCGCGAGGTGCGCGCTGCCCTGCCCGAAAGCACCGTTGAGGTCCTCATCCCCGATTTTCGCGGCAAGCCGGAGCCGCTGCGCCTGATTCTGGAGGCGCAGCCCACCATTCTGGCGCACAATATCGAGATGGCGCCGCGCCTTTTCCCGCAGGTGCGCCCGCAGGGCAAGGTGGAGTGGGCGCTCAGTGTGCTGCGCTACGCCGATGCGTGGACGCCGCGCCCGCTCACCAAGAGCGGTTTCATGCTGGGCCTGGGGGAGACGCGCGCGGAGGTGCTGGAGACGCTCCAGCTTTTGCGCGATGCCCACGTGGACATTGTGACCATCGGGCAGTACCTGCAGCCCTCGCGCGCGCACTGGCCCGTGGCGCGCTACGTCCCGCCAGAGGAGTTCGAGGAGTATAAGGCGATTGCTTTGGAGATGGGCTTTCGCTGGGTGGAGAGTGCGCCGCTGGTGCGCAGTTCTTATCATGCGGATGAGCAGGCGCGCCTGGTCACGGAGAGGCCGTCGTGAAGTCTCAGAGCCTGTTCACCATTGTCATCCCGGCCTACAACGAGGAGCGCCGCCTGCCGGAGACGCTGCGGCGCGTGCAGGCCTTCATGGAACAGGCGGAGGTCCCGCTGGATGTGATCGTGGTGAACAACGCCAGCACGGATGCCACCGAGAGCATCGCCCGTGGCTTTGCCGCTGCAGACGCGCGCGTTCAGGTGCTGAATCAGCCCATCCGCGGCAAGGGGGCGGCGGTGCGCATGGGGATGTTGGCGGCGCAGGGACGCTATGCGTTTATCTGCGATGCCGATTTGGCGATGCCCATCGAGGAGCTGCCGCGCTTCTATCCGCAAAACCTGGGGGGAGAGTACGACATTGCCATCGCCTCGCGGGAGGCGCCGGGCGCGGTGCGCTACAATGAGCCGACATATCGCCATTTGATGGGGCGCGTGTTTAATTTTATTGTGCAGGTGTTGTTGTTGCCCGGTTTTCAGGATACACAGTGTGGTTTTAAGGCTTTCCGGCGTGAAGTGGCGCACGAGTTGTTCGCGTTGCAACGGATTGACGGCTGGGCATTCGATGTGGAGGTGTTGGCCGCCGCGCTGCGCCGTGGGTACCACATCCAGGAGGTGCCCATCCCGTGGTATTACGGCACCGAAAGCCGCGTGCATCCCCTGCGTGACACGATCACGATGCTGCGTGAGGTCCTCGCTATCCGCCGCGCCGTCCGCGCGGGGGTCTACGACCGGCAGGGGACGTAGCTGGTTTTTGTTCCGCCGGTGTCCGGGAACTGAAGGGGAGCCGCGTAGGGACGACGGAACATGGGTGCCGGGCGACCACGTTGGTGTGGGGGCGAACCCTATAGACCACCCGGACGTGACCGTGCGGGTTACAAAAAACACCCGTCAGGGTGGAGACGTTGCATCGCAACGTCTCTGCCAGGACGATTTATCGCCTGGCGGGCCAGGCGTATAGGACGCAGCCGCGCTGCGCCCCTGGAATGTCTTTGTCTGGACGATTACGGGCCGGGCGACCGCAGTCTTGATGCGCATTGCGGCAGAGCCGTCCGTATCCCCGCTTTTGTCCCGCCGGTGTCGGGGTGCGAAGGGCGTAGCGCCGCCCGCATTCCCGGCCTGCGCGGTGAGTGGAGCTGACGTTCAGGGCGGAGGCGCTGACCGTCCTTGCGTTGCGGGCTGGCACGCCGGCCTGACGACGAGCGCGGGCGTGTTGCGGCCCCTTTTTCCCATCCCCTAATGTAAATCTGGAAAGGAGTTTGCCATGACGATGCATCCCCACCGTTTGAGCTATGTGATGTTGGCCCTGGTTTTGGCGCTGTTGGGCGTGACCGGGCTTTCGCGCGCGGCGACGCCGCAGACGATCGTGCTCGATGGGCTGCGCGATGCGGCGTATACGGCTCTGAGCGTTGATCCGGCGGGTGATCTGGCGCCCGCTCTGCCCGTCTGGAGTGATGTGGTGACGCTTTCGGTGGCGTTCGATGAGGCGGCGCTGTATGTCTACGTGGATCTGCCCGCTTACGCGCAGGCGACGTCTGGTGGGGAGATCGGGCTGGCGATCGAGAAGACCGGCGATGTGCCGGGGAGCGGCGGCAGCAGTGATCCGTGGGTGCGCGCGATTACGTTCGCGTATACGTCCACGCATCATAATCTCGGCACGACGCCGCAGCCGACGACGTATACCCTGCTGCCGGATGCGATGGTGCGCGGCAATATTGCCGGTACGCCCGGCGGAACGTATAACGGCTGGACGGAGCTGCGCTTGTGGACGGGGACGGGCTGGACGAGCGGCGGTACGAATTGGGGCGGCATCAGCGGCGGCGGTAAGGTCGGCTCGCGCATCGCTTACGCGGATGGGCATGGGGTGGAGATTAAGTTGCCGTTCAATGAGGTGGGCCTGACGCCGGGCCAGACGGTGCATCTGCAGTTCTTCACGACGATTAAGGACGGCAGCGCCGGCGCGTATGATACGGTGCCCTCGGATACCCAGGCGACGGGCGCAACCGGGGCGACGACGCTGCGCCACCTGGCGACGGTGACGCTGCCCGGCCCGCCACCGACGCCCACGCCAGAGCCGGTTGATTGCGCCAGCGCTCAGGTCGGCGATGGGGCGATCGCGACGGGGGTGGTGTATCACAATAGCCTGGAGCTGGCGTACCGCCAGCCGCTCGGCGCGATCACGCCCACGGGGCAGGCGACGCTGACGCTGCGCACGTGCGCGCATGATGTGGAACAGGTGGAGGTGCTGGTGTGGAAGACGGACGCGGGTGCGACGCCTTCTTTTGTCTACACGGCTGCGGTGGCGCGTGTGGATGAGTCCGGTTATGCGTACTGGCAGGCGACGGTGCCCGGTCCCGGCACGGTGATTGATCAGTGGTATCAGTTCCGCGTGCGCGACGGGGGGACGCAGGGCTACTATCACGTGGCGGATACGTCCAACCGCGGGCCGGGGGCGTGGAGCTGGGCGTTTGTGAATCGCTCGTGGCAGTTGGCGACGGTGCCCCCTCCGCCAGCGGAGTTCCCGGTGCCCTCGTGGATCGAGGATGCGGTGATTTATCAGATTTTCCCGGATCGTTTCCGCGATGGCGACCCGGCGAACAATCCGCCGCCTTACACGGCGGGGGTGCGCATCTACGGGCCGCAAACGTGTAACGGCTATCCGCACGGACGGGGCAGCGGGCCGCAGTGTGTGGTGGACGGGCGCGCCTGGAACGATCCGTTGTTGATTCCAAGCTGGGGGCTGGATTTTTACGGCGGCGATCTGCAGGGGGTGATCGAGAAGATCAATGCGGGGTATTTCAACGATCTGGGGGTGAACACGCTCTACTTCAACCCCATTTTTGAGGCGTCTTCCAATCACGGCTACGACACGAACGACTACTATCGGGTGCGCGCGTATTTCAGCAACAGCACGGATCCCAACGCGGTGTTTGATGAGCTGATGGCGGCGGCACAGGCGCACGGGCTGCGCGTGATTCTGGACGCGGTGTTCAATCACACCGGCTCGGATAGCCGTTACCTCGACGGGTACGGTCTGAACCGCTGGCCGGATGTGGGGGCGTGCGAGTCGGTTAGCTCACCCTATCGGAGCTGGTACGTGTCCGGTTCCAACGGCCTGGGCGTTTGTGCCGGCGGCTGGGGCTGGAAGGGCTGGTACGGGTACGAGACGTTGCCCGAACTGCAGGAGAACGATGCGGTGAAGGCTTTCTTCTTCCGCGGGGGGAGCCCGCAAAGCCCCGATGGCGTGTCGGTGTCGGAGTACTGGCAGCGGCGCGGCATCGCCGGCTGGCGTTACGATGTGGCGCAGGACATTACGCCCGCGTTTTTCGATGAGATGCACAGTTACGTCAAGGGGGTGTATGGCGATAACGACGTGCTGATGCTGGGCGAGGTGACCGGCGGGTGTGATGCTGGTTTGTACGCGACGTATGTTCAGGCTGGGCGGCTGGACTCGGCCATGAATTACTGCTTCCGCGATTGGACGGCGGCTTTTGCTAACGGTGGCGCGCCGAGCGCCTTCGAGGCGGCGCTGCAGAGCTTCCGTACGCGCTTCCCGCGTTCCGCCTTCTACGCCATGATGAACCTCATCAGCAGTCACGATTCGCCGCGCATGTTGCACCTGCTGGGCAACGACACCAGCCGCCTCAAGCTGGCGGTGTTGTTGCAGATGACCCTGCCGGGGGCGCCTTCGGTGTATTATGGGGATGAAGTGGGCCTGACCGGCGGGGGCGATCCCGATAACCGGCGGGTCTACCCGTGGGCGGACCAGGGAGGAGCACCGGATCTCTCGCTCTACGCCACTTTCCGCACGCTCATCGGGATGCGCAACACTTATCCCGCCCTGCGGCGCGGGGACCTGCAGACTTTCCTGGTGGAGGATGCGATGCATCTCTACGGCTATGCGCGCATCCTGCCGCAGGAGAAGGTTTTTGTGGTGCTCAATAACGCGGGGCCTGATCAGAAACCCACGCTGGACCTGAGCCCCTGGTTGAGCGCCGGGGATGTGGTGACGGATGTGCTGAGCGGCGAGGTGTACACCGTGCGCCAGGGTGGGGCGCTGGAAGTGCTCGTGCCGGGGATGTGGGGGCGTGTGCTCGTCTGGCGTGCACCTTCCGCCGTGGAGAACCGCGCGCCGCATGTCCCCGCGGCGCCATCGCCGGCGGACGGGGCGACGGATGTGCCCATCCGCACGGTGCTCACCTGGCAGGGCGGCGATCCGGATGGCGACGTGGTGACGTACACCGTCGCCCTGGGGGCCACGATGCCCACCATCGTGACCGTGACCACGGCCACGCGCTACACGCCGACTTTAACGTTTGGCCTGAGCTACACGTGGCAGATCACCGCCAGCGACGGCCTTAGCGTCACGGTGGGGCCGGTGTGGCACTTCACCACGGCGCAGCGGCAGCTTTATTTGCCCATTGTGTTGCGTTCCACGCCTTAAATGGTGACGTTTTGCGTGGGAAAGCATACGCCCGGCCCTTTACCCTCATGATGTTTTGCGGTACAGTTAGGGCGGGCCGGGGGCCCCTGGCGCCGCTTGAAGCGCCAGGTGGGGCTGAAGACGAGTGTCCATGGTGGTGATGATGCCAACGGGGACGAATATCGCAGCCGGAGCGCATGCAAGGCTGCGGCGCAAGGATTTTTAGATTGGCCGATTTTTCAGATTCTCAAAGGAGGTTTGCATGGCAGATATTTTTACCCGTCCTATCGTGGCGCGTGAGATCGTGAAGAACCCCTCATGGGAGCAGTTGCGTGCCTGGGCGCAGATCGAGGAGACGACGACCTGCTACGGCTCGCCGCGCTACATCACGCGCATCCGCAACCGCTCGGCGAAGTTCACCGACATTGTGTACGGCGAACCGACGGAGGAGCAGGCGCGCTGGTTGCGCGAGATTCAGGCTTTCCTGGGCACCGAGCGCCTGATCCAGCTTGATCGCGTGATGGGGCAGCACCCCAACTTCCGCCTGCACTGCCGTCTGTACGTGCCGGTGGACTTTGCGCGCCTGGCCTACATGTGGGGCGTCACGCTCTTCGATGCGCCCGCGGAGTACGCCGACCGTCCGCGCGCCGATTTGACTACGGTGATCTATCCCAAATGGCGCGATAAAGTGATGGAGCGCCGCGTCCTGGTGGACCCCAACACCTTCACGACCTACATCCTGGGCAGTGATTACATGGGGGAGATCAAGAAGTCCTTCCTGCGCATGGGCATGTACTGGGGGAAGGTGCACGGCGGCCTAGGGCTTCACGCCGGCTCCAAGCTTATCCGCGTGCGCGACGTGACGGGCAAGCTGGTGGAAAAAGGCGCTATCTTCTTCGGGCTGAGCGGTACCGGCAAGACCACGCTCACCTGCCATCATCACTACCTGAGCGGCGATGAAGGTGTGGTCATTCGCCAGGATGATGTGGTCATCATGCAGCCGGACGCCTCGTGTTACGGCACGGAGGCGAATTTCTACGTCAAGACGGAGGGCGTCGAACCCGAAAGCCAGCCGCTGCTCTACAAGGCCCTGACCTCGCCGCGCGCGCGCCTGGAAAACGTCTGGGTCAAACCCGACGGCACCCCCGATTTCATGGAATACACCACGGGCCGCAATGGACGCGCCATCGCCTTCCGCGAGGATATGGACTTTACGGATGATTCGATTGACCTGCCGCGCGCGGACCTGGTCATCTTCATCACCCGCCGCGAGGACATTGTGCCGGCCGCCGCGCGCCTTACGCCGGAGCAGGCTGCGGCGATGTTCATGCTGGGCGAATCCATCGAGACCGAGGCGGGCGATCCGGCGCGCGCCGGTCAACCCGTCCACAGCGTAGGCACCAACCCCTTCATCATCGGTCCGGAAGGCGAGGAGGGCAACATTTTCCGCCGCTTCATGGCCGCCAATCCCGATGTGCAGTGCTTCCTGCTCAACACCGGCTCCATCGGCCTGCGCGATGAGGAGCGCCGCATCCGCACCGACGCTGAAGGCAAGCCCATGGGCGTCAAGATCAAGATCAAGGATTCGACGGAGCTCATCAAGCAGATGGCACGGGGTGGCATCCGCTGGGAAGTGGATCCCGATTGGGGCTACGAGGTGCCGGTAGAAGTGGAAGGCATTCCGGATTACGCCGAGCGGCTCGATCCGCGCCGCTACTACACGCCGGAAGCCTACGCCGAGATCACGCGCCGCATCAAGGAAGACCGCCGCGCCTGGCTGGCGCAGTTCACCGAGCTCGATCCGGCGATCCCGGCTTCGCTCAAGCTGTAAGCGGTTGGGGTGCCAGGGGCCTTGTCTATACCGGACAAGGCCCTTTTGACTCAAAACCGGTGTTTAATGCTATAATTTGATTAACAGGCTTTTTTTTACTCAAATCCACACCTCGAACATTGAAAGGAGCATACTGGATGGACACCATGCAAGCTGTAGCTAAACTGACGCCTGCGCCGGGTATGACGCTCATCGAGGCGCCTATCCCCACCCCTGGCCCCAGGGATGTCCTCATCAAGGTGAAAGCCACCACCATCTGCGGCACGGATGTGCACATTTACAAGTGGGATCGCTGGTCGCAAAGCCGCATTAAACCCCCGCTCATCGTAGGGCACGAGTTCGCCGGGGAGATCATCGCTGTTGGTGACCAGGTACGCCCGGATGAGCCTCAGGTGGGGGATTACGTCTCTGCTGAGAGTCACATTGTGTGCGGCGTTTGCCAGCAGTGCAAAACCGGCAAGGCGCATGTCTGCCAGAACACGCGCATCATCGGGGTGGATACGGACGGCTGCTATGCGGAATATGTCGTCATCCCCGTGGAAAACGCCTGGAAGAACCCGCCCGACATGCCGTATCCGATTGCCAGCCTGCAGGAGAACTTCGGCAATGCGGTGCACACCGTCGCCAGCGTGGACGTGCGCGGCAAAACTGTGCTGCTCACGGGGTGCGGGCCGGCGGGCCTGATGGCGATCCCCGTGGCGCGTGCCTTTGGCGCGGAAGTGATTGTCGCCACCGACGTGAGCAGCTATCGCCTGCAACTGGCCCAGAAGCTGGGGGCCGATGTGGTCATCAACGTGGCGGAAGAGGACATGCACACGAGAGCGATGCAGGCGGTGCGCAACAAGGGCTTTGACGTGCTGCTCGAAATGTCCGGCGCGCCGGCAGCCCTGACCGGCGGGCTGCGCTTGCTCAAGGCCGGGGCGGAAGCGGCCATGCTCGGCCTCGCGCCCGCTCCGCTCAGCGACTTTGACATCAATAACCTGCTCATCATGAAGGGCATCACCTTCCACGGCATCGCCGGGCGGCGCCTGTGGGAGACCTGGTATCAGATGCGCGCCCTGCTCGCCTCCGGCGCGGTGGACCTGCGGCCCATCATCACCCATGAGTTCCCGCTCAGCCGCTGGCAGGAGGCGATGGACATCATGGCTTCCGGGCAGAGTGGGAAGATTGCCCTGTATCCGGGGGCGTAGGAAGCTATCATTTTACCGTCAACATAGTTGTGTCTGCCCACGCAGACGAAAGGGGGGGAACTATGCGTAACGGCCTTTGTATCTTAACAAGTTTCGTGCTGATTGTCGCAAGTCTGGGGCCTGCTGTGGCTTTCCCGCAGCAGGCCCTGGCCGCGCCGCCCTCGCCATGGGGGAGCGGGGAATGGTGACGCACGCCTTTCACTTCATCATTGAGACCGTGCGTTTCCCCGTCCACAACTCCGCGCATTGCGCCCAGTTCCGCATGGACACGGCCTTACGCCACAGGGTACATACCGCCTGAGATTGATCTTTCTCATCTTACCGCCCAAAGTCTGCCGAAAGGCATGCGCATTCAGCAATTGCCCGATGTTTGGGATTGGCGCATGCAGGGCAAAGTGACCTCGGTCAAAAATCAGAGCACGTGTGGCGCCTGCTATGCTTTCGCCGCGGTGGCAAATGTCGAATCCCTGCTTTTGCTCAAATCGCTGGGGACATGGGACCTTTCCGAAAACAATGCTAAGGAATGCGTGTGGGAAGAGGTGAACAACACCGGCAGCGGGAGTTGTGATGGCGGAAACTATTACATGGTGGCCAATCTCTTCTCGCGACGCGGTACCGTCACAGAGAGCTGCGATCCTTACGTGGCGGCTGACGTTGACTGCAACACCACCTGCTCTCCAGTTTTTCGTTTGCGCGATTGGCGCATCATCAACGGTGCCGTCATTCCCGATACCGAAGTGCTCAAGCAGTACATTTACACCTATGGCCCCGTGTACGTGTCTGTCTATGTCACAGACGAATGGTACTCCTACAATGGGAGCTATACCATGAACTACACAGCTCCTTCCAGCAGTACCAATCACGCCGTGATGATTGTGGGGTGGAGCAACGCCCTGCCGCCTGTACCGGGTAGCAGCACTCCGGCCAGTGGCTGGATTGTCAAAAACAGTTGGGGTTCGGGTTGGGGAGCCAGTGGGTATCTGTATATCACCTACGGATCCGGCAATATCGGGCATAATGCCTCTTTTGCCTATGACATTACCGCTTCCAACACCGATGAAGTTGTGCTGAGCTACGACGAAGCGGGCATGAACGGCTCCATAGGCTACGGGACGACCACAGCCTGGGCCATGGCTGTCTTTACCCCCACCGTTGGCAGTAATGGGATCAACATTACAGCGGCGGAAATCTGGGCTGGCGACGCCACAACGGATGTAGATGTCTACGTGTACGACACCTTCAATTATGGTACCAGGTCGGTCAGTGGCTTGTTAACTCAAAAACTTGATCAGAGCTTCAGCGAGGCAGGCTACCACACCATTACCCTGGATGCTCCTGTTTACGTCCCGAACAACAACGACATTGTGCTGGTGGTTAAATATACAACTGCCTCGTACACTTATCCCGTACCTCTCGATAGGAAGGTTACAGCTCAGCCTGGCCGTACGTTTATAAGTTACAATGGTGGTAACGGTACCTGGCAGGACCTTTTTAACAACAGCCGAACTGCTGCCGTTCGTCTGAGCGGTATTAAAGTAAGTGCCACGCCGACACGCACCGCGACGCCGACTGCCACGCCCACCGCCACACCGACACGCACCGCGACGCCAACCGCCACGCCGACGCCGACCGCCACGCCGGTGCTGCGCTATCGGATCTATCTGCCTTTAGTCGTGAACAAATACCCGCCCGTTTACACCTATCGGGCGCGCTAATTTTGCAACTCTACCAAAATGCGCTACAATGCGGGAGCTACTGACTGTGAGGAGGAGGCATGAACCCGGACTTACTCATCCCGCTGGTGGCGTTTCTGGCAGGCCTGGTCATCCTGGTAGCCGTGGGGATTTGGGCTTTGCGGCAAGGGGGACGGCGCACCCGCGCAGCAGGCGACACCGTCCCCTTGCTCAGTGCTGAGCGCAACGACAAGGGGCAATGGATCATCCGTGTAGCTGGCGAGGCCTATCCATCGCTCAAAGACGTGCCGGATGAGGCCACGCGCCAGGAGGTTCTGGCCGCCATGCGCGCCATCGTCGTCTTCGCGCGCGACTACGTACGCAAACCAGAGCCGGCGCGTTCAGCCTCTGGCGCTTTATTTGTGGACGAAGAGAGCCGAGCCGATGCGGGGGCCCGTGCACCTGGCGCAGCGCCGTCGGTCGCCGCCTCCCAGAGCGCAGCGCGCCTCCAGGCCGAACCGCCAGTGCGCCCGTCCCAGAGCGCCGCGGCGCCAGCGCGTCCCTCTGCCACGTCGGCGCCGGGAGCTCCGGCACCTCAAGCGACGCCATCCCGCCCCTCCGCCGCACCAGAGCGGAGCGCTCCATCCGGCCCCGCGACGCCACCGCGTCCACCGGCAGTTTCGCTCAAAGCGCGCGTAGCCGGTAGCTCCCCGACGCCTGCCACGCCGGCGCGTGAAGCCTTTGACCGCGAATCTTTCGTAGATGCGCTCCTGCCCATGCTCGACCTGGCCGCCGAAATTGAGGCCATCATGCTGGAGATGCAACCGCGCTACCCCCCCCTGGCGCAGCGCGTCATCCGCCTGCAGAACGCACCCGGTCGCGGCGTGCGCGTTGTCGTGGATGGCATCGTCTACGAATCCGTAGAAGACGTGCCCGATGCGGACATCCAGGCCCTGATCCGCGCCGCCACACGCGAGTGGGAGAAACGCTGATGAAGACACGCCAGCTACGTGGCCTGCGTCTCTGGTGGCGCCGCCTTGAAGAGCGCTTGCGCTCCCGTCGGGGCCGTGCACGTTCCAATGTGCGCGGGATCATCACCTATTCCGACCAGTGGCGGCTCACCCCGCGCCGACGCTTCGCCCTGGAGCGCCTGGCGGAACTGGGCGTTAACGTCACCTCCAGCCTGGGTGGGGGCGATTACACCCTCACCCTGCCCCTGCGCCTGCCCCCCGCGCGCTACGTCGAGATCGGCTACCTCATCGCCCAACTTGGCGACGAATTCTTCCCCGAAGAATGCGAACCCATCTGCGACGTCCCATCGCAAGTCTATCCGGGCCGCGAACACCGTTTCCCACCCGTGGTTTTCCTTGGCGTGCAAAAACAAGGGCTGGTTTTCCGCATTTACCCCATCGAAGAGCGCCATTAACATCGTTGCGTAGGGGCGTCTGGGCAGGGACAAGCCCTGGCCCGACGGTGCTCCTGGATGAGTCCACTGCGAAAACGAACCGCAGAGCACGCCGAGAGCGCAGCGTTTACAATTGAGTCTCCGCGTTTTCTGCGATCTCAGCGGTAGAACAACCTTTTTGTAACCACCTACCTTGTCTCATCGGCTAGCGGTTAAAACCGCCCCTGCTGGAGGGGCAGTAGGGCTTGTCCCTGCCCCCTGGGCGGGATAAATCCCGCCCCTACTGCTGCGCTTCGGGTATCCGCTCACCTTAGCGGGCCACCGTCCCCCACTTTTTAGGACTACAGGGGGGTCAGGGACGCCCGGCTATAAGCCCATCAGAGGCGATTTCAATCGCTATGAGTAAGCAGTTGCAATAGATTCCTGTATGGATTGCCAGAAAATCCTGGTGCCTTTGTGGCTTTGAGAGAATTTTTTACCGGGCAGGGCGGACGTTACGACCGGAGCCTGAAATCAGGAGAGCCTGCGCTTGACGTGGCGCCTGGTTCTCCCTACAATGAAAGCATCTTGCATCGGGAGGTCAACAGCATGTCAAAGGAACCCACTCAAAGCCCAGGCTACGCCGAGGCTTATGCCGCTTTTTGCGCAGCCTATCCGTCCTATGCACAAACCAGCCTGCTTGATGAGCTACGTCGGACTGACTACGAGCGTTTAGACCGTCTGGGCCACATCTACCTGGACTACACCGGCGGCAGCCTGTACGCCCAGAGCCAGCTCGATGCGCACTTTGCGCTTTTGCGTGACCATGTCTTCGGCAACCCGCACTCCAGCAACCCCACATCGCTGGCCATGACGGAGCTGGTGGAGCAGGCACGGCGCTATGTTCTGACCTACTTCAACGCTGATCCGCAGGAGTACATGGTCATCTTCACCCTGAACGCCAGCGGGGCGCTCAAACTGGTCGGCGAGTCCTATCCCTTGGGGCCGGAGCGGCGTTACCTGCTCACCTTCGATAACCACAACTCGGTTAACGGCATCCGCGAATTTGCCCGTGCGCGTGGAGCGCGCGTGACCTACATCCCCATCTGCATCCCGGACCTGCGCTTGAACGAGGCTATGTTGGAGCAGGAACTGGCGGCTGGGACGCCGGGCCTTTTCGCGTATCCGGCGCAATCCAATTTCTCCGGCGTGCAACATCCCCTGCACTGGGTGGAACGCGCCCAGGCCCTCGGCTGGGACGTGCTGCTCGATGCCGCCGCCTTCACCCCCACCAACCGCCTGGATTTGCAGCAGGTCCATCCCGACTTTGTATCCTTATCCTTCTACAAAATCTTTGGCTACCCAACCGGCATTGGCGCTTTGCTGGCACGGCGTAGCGCGGCGGCGAAGCTGCGCCGCCCCTGGTTCGCCGGCGGGACGATCACCATGGTCTCGGTGCAGGGCGATAAATACTACCTGGCCGATAACGAAGCCGCGTTTGAGGATGGTACCGTCAATTACCTGGGCATCCCCGCTGTGGAGATCGGCCTGCGCCACATCGCCGCGATCGGCATCGAGACGATTCACACGCGCGTTGTGTGCCTGACGGGCTGGCTGCTTGAGCAGCTCCACGCCTTGCGCCATCGCAACGGCGCGCCGCTGGTGCGCATCTACGGCCCCCTCACGCTGGACGCGCGCGGCGGCACCATCACCATGAATTTCTACGATGCGGAAGGGCGCTTCTTCGATCACCGCCGCGTAGAGGCCGAGGCCAATCAGGCGCGCATCTCCCTGCGCACGGGCTGTTTCTGCAATCCCGGCGGAGGGGAGGTGGCATTGGGGATTTCGGCGGAAGAGTTGACCAGTTGCTTTGCGCAGAAGCCGCAACGCTTCACGCTGGACGATTTCCGCGTGTGCATTGACCGCAAGAGCACGGGCGCGGTGCGTGTCTCCCTTGGAGTGGCCAGCAATTTCGCCGATGCCTGGGCACTGTTGCAGTTTGCGCGCGGTTTTCTGGATCGGCCAGCGATTTAAAACGCCGGGCTCAGGCGTAACGCAGGCAGCTCTCGCGGCGTGTCGGTATCATCAGGGCACAGGCGCGCGCAATGGGGGCCAGAATATTGCGGGGCAGGCGGGATAGAAACTCCTCCGCCGTCAGGTGACCTCGCATGTACCCCCATGCTTCCTTGCTCAAGACGTGGGTCCCATCCGGCCCTAGAATGCGATAGAGAAAGAGCGCCAGGGGAGAACGTTGGGTGTCGAAATCGCTGGCGCCCGTCCGCCCATTGGTGAGCAATTTGAACACCATCGCATCCTGCTCGTAGACCGGCGTCCATTGCACCTGCAAATCGGGGAATTCGATGAAGTCTATCAAGGACTGGCCGCGCTCGTCGAAATTGCCCATGATCAACGCCAACGGCATGTCACCACCACTCACGTCGGCCAGCGCTTCCAGTACGCAGATGGTGAGCAGCTTGATCTCCAGGTAGCTCTGCGCGATCTGGATATTGACCTGGGCCTGGTGTACCATGCGCTCCCATTGTTCCAGGGGAGGATTATCGCGGTAACGGTGAAAAATTACGTTGACATCGAGATTCTGGAAGAATTCCGCCGTGGCCTGCAGCGCGTGGCGATAATCACGGATGGTGTAAATCCCCCCTTCGCGTAACGCACGATGCGCTTCGGGGAGCAGGTTCCAGGTATTCTCCAGGAAATGCCGCGGATCCGGGAAGGCAAAATTTTCCACGTCGCGGTTGGCAAACTCGACGCTGCGCATGACCATGCGTTCGATAGCGTCCGCCGTCAGGTTGAGCTGGTACCGGGCGGCGATCTGATGCAGGCGCTGCTCCAGCTCCTCAAAATGTGTCTGTGGGCGGAAGGGGATCGTCGCCTCGATACACGTTGCAATGGCGAGCAGGAGCTCGCAAGAAATGTAGGGACGCAGGCGTAAAACCATCACCAGCGCGCTCAAAAACTCATTCATGCCGCGTTGCGGGCGCAGTTCCATGCCGCGCTGATAGTCAAACAGCTCAAGCAGCATATTGAAGGGGCGCGGATCTTGTTCCGGGATCTCAAGTTTGATCCACAGGCGCTGGTCCTTCTCACACACATAAGGCTCCAACAACGTGCGGATGACCGGCGCAAAGCCCAAATCCACCTGGTAGTACACCAGATCGTGAAAAAGCGCGGCCAGGGTGAAGATCGGCTGGTTAGGATCGGCCAGGCTGAGGATGTGCTCCGGCGTGTGAAAGCGCCGTCCTTTGGCGGTCATGCCGCGATGAACCAGCACCGCCAGAGACTCGACTTCCAGGGGCGGGACCTCCACCTGAAACTGCTCAAAGGCCGTGAGGAACATCATGATGAGTGTGCGAATCTGTCCGAACATCGCTCCCCCTGGTTTACTTGCACATTTTCACCAGTACCCTATAATCATAGTTATGATTGAAGCGATCACAGGTCTGGCCACAGCCTTCGGGCTTTCGTCTTCAGCGGGATTAAACGCCTACATTCCCCTGCTGATACTTGCTCTGCTGGCCCGTTTCACCCCGCTCATCGAATTGGGTGAACCCTGGGCCCTGCTGACCAACGGTTGGATCATGTTGCTACTCTCTATTTTATTATTGATTGAAATTTTTGCAGACAAGGTGCCGGTGATAGATAGCATTAACGACGTGATCCAGACTTTTATCCGTCCCACCGCCGGCGCTATCTTGTTTGCGGCCAGCACGCAGCAGAGCATCCACCTGCACCCGGTGTTTGCGATGGCGTGTGGCGTGGTGCTGGCCGGCGGCGTTCACGTCATCAAGGCGGGAGCGCGCCCGGTACTCACCGCCACGACCGGCGGAACGGCCAATCCCGTGGTGAGCACGCTGGAGGACATCGTCGCCACCGTGACATCATTGGTTGCCATCATCCTCCCTTACCTGGTGCTGGCCTGGCTGGCATTGTGTATCGTCATTGCCTTGTGGTTACTGCGTCGGCGGCGGCTGCGCAACCAGGCGCCATGAAGTACGTAATGAGATTGTGCGCAGGGGCGATGTAAATGTATCGGGTGGGGTAACAGTTTGACCATCTTGTTTCTGCGGACGTAACATCTTCCGCAGGGACAATCAGCTTACGAAGCCTTGTCACCTCACCGATGTTTAGCTTGCAGATTTTCCAGATCACGGAAAGGAGTTTCACAATGGCTTACTATGGAGGAGCGCCACAACCTGGTTACCCGTACCCCCAACCTCAGGCATACGTCCCGCCGCCACAGACCAGTGGCAAGGCCGTGGCCAGCCTGATTTTCAGTATTTTGGGGCTGTCGGTAATGCCGACGATCGGCAGCCTCATCGGCCTGGTGTTGGGCTACATGGCGCGCGGCGAAATCCGCGCCAGCGCCGGACGCATCACGGGCGACGGGATGGCTACCTGGGGCATCATCCTGGGTTGGCTGGGTGTTGCGTTGGCCTGTATCGGCGTCTGTCTGGCCGTCTTGATATTGACAGGGACAATCGCTTTACCGGTTGGTATTGGCGTTTGTTCTGAATTTCAGATTCCACAGTATTAGACGAGCTTTTACTTTCACGTAGAAAGGATGGTGCATGATGAGCGATTTCCCGACCTATACCCCACCTCCGGCTGATGAGCAGCCTCAAAGCGGCCCTACCTATTCGGCACCGATGCCGCCTTATGAGCCGGCGCCTGCGCCGTCGCCCTATGAACCGATGCCGACCCCGCCACCTCCTCCCGTGCCCCCCATGCCGGCGGGAGCGGTGCCACCGCAGCCGGAAAAGAAGAGCAACAAAACCCTCATCATCGTGTTGATCGTAGTTGCGGTTTTGTTGCTGTGCTGCTGTTGCGTGGTGGCTGGCGTCGTGCTCTGGAACAACGGCGACCGCTGGCTCTCTGATCTCATGTCCCTGGCCCTGACGGCCCTGATCTAACCGCATCCAGCCGGCTGAGGGCCAGGTCCCCCTGGCCCTCAGTTTTTGCGCGTTAGGTTTTGAAGCGATGATGGCCCTGCGGAAAAACGCCCGTGGGCAGCAGCGGTTCTCATCGAGCGCGCCGCGTGCTTCGCGCGCTTCAGGCCTGCGGGACTATCCGCGCAGGTCGTCATAGACCAGATCAGGCTGCTTTACAACATCGCCTTTTGCTGAGGATGCAAGCATGACCCTTTCGGAGACACTGCGCGCAAAGCTCGAAGCTCTGCCCGACCAGCCGGGCGTCTACTTGATGTCCAATGCCCGCGGGGAGATCATTTACGTGGGCAAAGCCATTTCGCTGGTCAACCGGGTGCGCTCCTACTTCCATGCCTCCTCTCAGGAGAACCCCAAGACCCGGCGCCTGGTGGCCGAGATTGCCGACCTGGAGTGGATTGTCACGGCGTCCGAGGTCGAGGCGCTCATCCTGGAAGCGAACCTGATTAAGCAGCACCGTCCGCGTTTCAACGTGCGCCTCAAGGACGACAAACGCTATCCCTACCTGAAAATTACCGCCGAGCCTTTTCCCAAGGTGTTAATCACCCGCCGCATGGACCGTGACGGGGCGCGCTACTTCGGCCCGTACACCTCGACCCAGGCGCTGCGCGAAACGCTGGACTATCTGCGCCGGCTGTTCCCCTTCCGCACCTGTGACCGCGTGATTACCGGCCGTGATCCCAAGCCCTGCCTGTACTACGACATTAAGCTGTGCGCGGGGCCGTGCATCGGCGCCGTGGACGCGGCGGATTACCAGCGCATCATCGAGGAGTTGCAGCGCTTTCTGGAAGGGCACACGGAGGAGGTGGAGCGCACCTTGCGCGAGCAGATCGCAGCAGCGGCGGACGCTCTGCAGTTTGAACGCGCCGCTGCCCTGCGCGATCGCCTGCTGGCCCTGCAACAGGTGACGGAGCGCCAGCGTATCGTCACCACCGCAGCGCTCGATCAGGACATCATCGCGCTGGCACGGGATGAGAGCAGCGCGTGCGTGGAGGTGTTTTTCGTGCGGCATGGGCGCTTGCTGGGGCGCGAGTACTTTTTGCTGGATGGCGCTGCCGATGCCGATGAGGCAGAGCTGCTCACCAGCTTCCTGCAGCAATTTTACACGGGCGCGGCCAACATCCCACCGGAGGTTTTGTTGCCCGAACAGGTCGCCGAAGCCGCGGTGCTGGAAGCGTGGCTGCACAGTCGGCGCGGCGATCCGGTCTACCTGCGCGTGCCGCATGAGGCGGGCACGGGCCAGGACTTGCTGGAGCTTGCCGCAACCAATGCCCAGGAAACTTTGCGCGTCCTCAAGGAACAGTGGGCGCGCGATAAGCACCGCAACGAGGAGGCCCTGAGCGAGCTGCAGCAGGTTCTCGATTTGCCCCAACCGCCCGTGCGTATCGAGTGTTACGACATTTCCACCACCCAGGGCGTGGAGACCGTGGGCAGCCTGGTGGTGTTCGAGCATGGCGTGCCGCGTAAAAATGACTATCGCCGCTTTAAAGTGCAAACCGTGACCGGCCCGGACGATTTCGCCAGCATGCGCGAAGTGCTCACGCGCCGCTTTGAACGCTGGCAGCGCGTACAGTCAGGCGAGCTGAAGGGCACCCGCGGCAATCAGATGTGGGGGCTGCTGCCCGATCTGCTGGTGGTGGATGGCGGCAAGGGACAACTGGCGGTGGCACTGGAGGTGCTGGACGCCTTCAACCTGCGCGGCGTTGTGCCGGCCATCGGCCTGGCCAAGCGCCTGGAGGAGGTGTACCGCAGCGCCCACGGGGATCCGCTGCGCCTGGAGATGAACACGCCCGCCCTCCATCTGCTGCAGCGCATCCGCGATGAGGCGCACCGCTTCGCCATCACCTATCATCGCCAACGGCGCGCGCAACGCGGCCTGGCTTCGCAACTGGATGCGATTCCCGGCATCGGGCCGGTGAAGCGCCGTGCCCTGCTCAAACATTTTGGCTCCATCGAGGCCATCCGCGCGGCGTCCCTGGAGGACCTGCGCCAGGTCCCCGGCATCTCAGAAGCGCTCGGACGGGCCATTCAGGCCTATTTTGCGGCCCAGGACGCGGCAGCGTGTGCTGACGCGGATCCCCCTGCGGCGCCGGAAACGACACCAGGCGGGTGATGAGCACCCGCCTGGTGGTTTGAACGGAGCGGCTTTTTACTCCAGCCCGTGCTCAGCGATGACGCGCTGCGCGTAGGCGATGAATTCCTCCAGCGGCATGGCGCCGCGATTCTCACCGCTGCGCAGGCGTAGCGCCACCGCGCCGGCCTCGGCTTCCTTATCGCCCACAACGAGCATGTAAGGCACCTTCTGCAACTGCGCTTCGCGGATCTTGGCGTTCATGCGCGCGTCGGACGCATCGGTCTTGACGCGCAGATGCGCCTGGCGCAAGCGCGCTTCCACCTGGCGCGCGTAGGCCACATGGCGATCCGCGATGGGGATGATACGCACCTGTTCCGGCGCCAGCCAGACCGGGAAGGCGCCGGCGTAATGCTCGACCAGCACGCCGAAGAAGCGCTCGATCGAACCCAGCAGGGCGCGGTGCACCATGTAGGGCCGGTGTTCGGCGCCGTCCTCGCCCACGTAAGTCATGTCAAAGCGTTCGGGCAGGTTAAAGTCAAACTGGATCGTGGTACACTGCCACGAACGGCCCAGCGCGTCCTTAATCTTAATGTCAATTTTGGGCCCATAGAAGGCACCGCCGCCCTCGTCCACGGCGTAGGGCAAGCCCTCCACCGCCAGCGCGCGCTTGAGCGCCTCCTGCGCTTTTTCCCACCGCTCTGGCTCACCCACGGCTTTGGCCGGGCGGGTCGAAAGGTAAACGTCGAACTCCTCAAAACCGAACGCGCGCAACATGCGCAGCGAGAAGCGCAGCACGTTCAAAATTTCATCCTCGATCTGCTCCGGCGTGCAGACGATGTGCGCATCATCCTGTGTGAAGCCGCGCACGCGCAGCAGGCCGTGCAGCACGCCGCTGCGCTCGTAGCGGTATACCGTCCCCAGCTCGGCCCAGCGCAGCGGCAGGTCGCGGTAGGAGCGCAGTTGGGTCTTGTAGATCATGATGTGGAACGGACAGTTCATGGGCTTGATGAAGTACTCCTGCCCGTCCACGTCCATCGGCGCGTACATGTTCTCGCGGTAGAAGCCCAGGTGACCGGAGGTTTCCCAGAGCCAGGCCTTGCCCATGTGGGGGGTGTAGACGAAATCGTAGCCCCCTTCGATGTGCTGGTCGCGCCAGTAGTCCTCGATCGTCTTGCGCACGATCGCGCCCTTGGGGTGCCAGTAAGCCAGGCCCGGACCGGCCTCCTCGTGGAAGGAGATCAGGTCGAGCTGCTTGATGAGGCGGCGATGATCGCGCTTTTCGATTTCCTCACGCCAGGCCAGGTACTCCTTCAGCTCCTCGGGCGTCTCCCATACCGTGCCGTAAATGCGCTGCAGCATGGGACGGCGCTCATCGCCGCGCCAGTACGCACCGGCGACCGTGAGCAGCTTGACCGCGTCGGGGTTAATCTCGCGCGAGTTGCTCACGTGCGGCCCGCGGCACAGGTCCACGAATTTGCCGCTGGTGTAGATGGAGAGTTTCGGCTGTTCGGTGCGCTCGCCGTACTCATCCGTGCCGCGCTGCAGAATATCGTGAATCAGCTCCAGCTTGTAGGGCTGGTCCGCGAACAGGCGTTCCGCCTCTTCGGGGCTGATTTCCTGATACTGGAACTCCAGGTTGGCGCGAATCAGCTCGCGCATGCGCGCCTCGATCTTCTCCAGGTCTTCCTGCGTCAGCGGGCGGGGAAGATCGAAGTCGTAATAGAAGCCGTGCTCGATCGGGGGGCCGATGGCCACCTTCGCCTCCGGGATATACTCCAGCACCGCGGCAGCCATCAAATGCGCGGCGGAGTGACGCATCCGGTACAACGGACTGGCCTTGTACTCTTCTTCCGACATCGTTTTCATGCTGCACCTCCTGTAAGATTGACCCATAAAGCCTGCTAAATAAAACGCCTCTCGCCCTTGGGGCGAGAGGCGCATCCTCCCGTGGTTCCACCCAAGTTCCCGACATGCGTCAGGCCCTTGCAGCGCTAACGGGCTGACCCGGAGGCCTTTACTGAGCGTGTGCTGTTCCAGGCCTCGCTCGCGGGGGGTTTTCGCCGCTTTCCAACGGGACAGGCTCTCAGTCCATGGCCTGTCTTCCCTGTCGTCTTCCGGCGGTTACTCGTCCCGCTTAACGCTTTGCATCTTAAGCGTAACTACCTACCTTGACTCATCAGCTAGCGGTTAAAACCGCCCCTGTAGGGCGCTACGCGGTCGCCGCATTGGCGTCCCCGTAGGGGGAGGCCAGGCTATAAGCCCATCAGAGGCGATTTCAATCGCTATGAGTAAGCAGTTACTCTTGAGCTCAATTATACAGACTTCAGCGCACATGTCAACGCCGAAAACCCGGAGGTCTCTTAGTAAGTGAGGGGTAGATACCGAAGCGCGGCAAAAGGTACGGGGTCCAGGGCAGGGGGCGTGGGGGAGACCACAGGGCGGCCCCATGCGCATCCATGGCAGGCCTGGTGCGACCGGCGTCGGCCTGTTGAGCCTGATAGGCTCACCTCCGCCCACCAGGCATGGGGCCTGTCATCCCGCACCTGGGCCGCACGGGCAAGGGTGGACTGCCCTGGCGTTTTTAGTTCGTTGTGGTATAATTCCATATGTTACTAATTACCGGGGAGCTACATCGTGTCTGATAAGGGTTTTGACTTTGTGCGCGCACAGATTCGTGCGCACGTGAAGGAGCTGACGGGTACGGAAGCTTACGCTGCCGGCGTAGAGCTGGCGGCTCTCATTCGTGCCATCTCGCACCTCTACGAGGCCCTCTCCGCGCGTGTCATGGGGACGGATGAGCTGAGCGATGCGCGTATCGGTTTGCTGGCGCGTTTGCTGGCGGAGGCACGGCGCGGAAACACCCAGGGCCTTTCCCCCACGTATCTGAGCCACTGCATGCACGTGAGCAAGAATACCGTTTCGGCCCTTATCCGCGGCCTGGAGACGCAGGGCCTGGTGGAGCGCGTGCTGGATGAGACCGATCGGCGCCGCTTTTTCATCCGCCTGACGCCTGAGGGCGAGCGCCTGGTGTCGGCCATGGCTCCGCGCCATCTGGCGGCGTTGCAGGCCCCATTGGAGGCCCTGACCCCCGAAGAACAGGCCACCTTGCTGGCGTTGCTGGATAAGTTGGGCCGCGCGCTCAAGACGCAGTTGGAACAGCGCGAAGATACCCCCGTTGATCCGGTGGATACTGTTTGAGTTGTTAGAGTCTGGCATCTGGAAGGAGTTCGTATGCTTAAATTGATGCGCTATCTCAAACCTTATTGCGGCCTGCTGGCCCTGGTGGTCCTTTTGCTGTTTGTGCAGGCCTGGGCGGATCTCTCTCTGCCCGATTACATGTCGCGCATTGTGAACAACGGCATCCAACAGGGCGGCGTCGAAAACGCCGTGCCGGAAGCCATGCGCGCTTCGACTTACGAGCACGTGAAATTGTTCCTCTCCGAGGATGAGCGTGTCCAGGTGAACGCGGCTTATACGCGGGTGGAGGTTGGTTCGGCGGAGGCGCAGGAGCTGCTGAAGCGCTACCCGATCCTGGCGACGGAGCCGGTGATGGTGCGCAAGGCGCTCACGCGCGCCGAGATCCGCGCCTTGAATGCGCCCCTGGCGCGCGCCTGGCTGGCGGTGGGCGCCATCGAGCGCGTGATGCGCGACCCGCAGGCTGCCGCTATGGTGGGCCAGCAGATGGGGATGGATCTCTCTAAGTTGCCGCCGGGCATGGATCCCTTCGCGCTGCTTGCGACCCTGCCCGCTTCCCAACGCGCGGCGCTGCTCGATAAACTGACGCAGCAGGCGGCGACCCTGGGCGATTCCATGGTCAACCAAATGGCCGTGGTCACGGTCAAAGCCGAATATGAAGCCCTGGGCATGGATATCCAGGCGCTGCAGAACGCTTACATTCTGCGCACGGGCGGGGTGATGTTGCTGCTGGCGCTGCTCGGCGCGGCTTGTACCATCACCGTGGGCTATTTTGCCGCGCGCACGGCGGCGGGCGTGGCGCGCGACCTGCGCCACGATCTCTTCGCCAAAGTGACGTATTTCTCCGGCGCGGAATTCGAGAAGTTCTCGACCGCTTCCCTCATCACCCGCACGACCAACGACGTGACACAGATGCAAATGGTGTTGATGATGATGGTGCGCATGGTGATTTACGCCCCCATCATCGGCATCGGGGCGATCATCCGCGCCAGCGGCAAGGGCTCCTCCATGTGGTGGCTCATTGCCGTGGCGGTGGGCCTGCTGCTCACCCTCATCATTACCGTCTTCAGCATTGCTACTCCGCGCTTCAAGCGCATCCAGAAGTTGATTGACCGTCTCAACCTGGTGGTGCGCGAAAACTTGAGCGGCATGATGGTGATCCGCGCCTTCAACACGCAGGAGCACGAGCTGGCACGCTTTGACCAGGCCAACCGCGACCTGACGGATACGCTGCTGTTCATCAGCCGCGTGATTGTGGTGATGATGCCCCTGATGATGCTTCTGATGAATGGCTTGATGCTCTCAATCGTGTGGGTGGGTGCCCACGAAGTGGCGCAGGCCAATATGCAGGTGGGCGATATGATGGCCTTTATGCAGTATGCCATGCAGATCGTGATGGCCTTTTTGATGCTCTCCATGATGTTCATCATCCTGCCGCGCGCGGCCATTTCGGCGGAGCGCATCGCGGAAGTGCTGGAAACGCCGCTCAGCATCCAGGACGACCCGCAGGCGCGCCCCTTCCCGGAGCCCTTCGTCCCGCGCCTGGAATTCGACCACGTGTCTTTCCGCTATCCGGGCGCGGAGGAGAATGTGTTGTGCAACATCACCTTCACGGCGGAGCCGGGGCAGGTGGTGGGCATCATCGGTTCGACCGGTTCGGGCAAGTCCACCCTGGTCAACCTCATCCCGCGCTTCTACGACGTGACCGAGGGCAGCATCCGCCTGAGCGGGGTGGATATCCGCAGCGTGCCGCTGACGGAGCTGCACGAGAAGGTGGCGTATGTCCCCCAGCGCGGGCTGCTTTTCTCCGGCACCCTGGAGAGCAACCTGCGCCTGGCGGATGAAGATGTGGCGGATGAGGTCCTCGCGGAAGCGATCGCCGTGGCGCAGGCCGCGGACATTGTCGCGGCAAGGCCGGAAGGGATGGCAGCGCCGATCGCCCAGGGCGGGACGAACGTGTCCGGCGGGCAAAGGCAGCGCCTTTCGATCGCGCGGGCGCTGGTCAAACGCGCGCCGCTGTATATCTTCGATGAGAGTTTTTCGGCCCTGGATTTCCGCACGGAGGCGCGCTTGCGCCGGGCCCTGCGCGAGTATTTGCGCGGCAGTATCGTGCTGATTGTTACGCAGCGCGTGTCCTCCATCCTGCATGCGGATCAGATTATCGTGCTGGACGAAGGGGAACTGGTGGGCAAGGGAACGCACGAGGAACTGATGACGTCCTGCCCGGCTTATCGCGAGATTGTGTCCTCGCAGTTGCGCCAGGAAGACCTGGTCAACCTGGCGACGATGGCAGCGTAAAAGGAGATTGGCTATGGGAATGATGGGATCGCGGACGCAAACGCCTCCCGTGCGACGGGGCGGGCCGCCGTTTGGGGGGCCGATGGGTGGCGGGCCAGCTTTTGCCCGCGGCGGGGAAAAGGCGCGTGACTTTAAAGGGACCTTGCGCAAGCTCATCGCTTACATGGAGGGCTATCATCTGGCCCTGGCGCTGAGCCTGATCATCGCGGCGCTCTCCACGACCTTTGCCATTGTGGGCCCGAAAATTCTGGGCCGCGCGACGACAAAGCTGTTCGAGGGCCTGATGGAGCAGATCATGGGCACAGGCAGCGGCATTGATTTCGATTACATCGGACGCACGCTGTTGTTGCTCGTTGCTCTGTATGTTTTATCGGCGCTGCTCACGTATATCCAGGGCTGGTTGATGACCGGCATCGCCGTGGAGGTGTCCTATCGGCTGCGGCGTGACATCGCTCAAAAAATCCACCGCATGCCCCTGCGCTACTTTGATGGCACCAACCATGGCGAGATCCTCTCGCGCGTGACCAATGATGTGGATACGGTGAATCAGACCCTGAGCCAGAGTCTGAGCCAGCTCATCACGTCCCTGGTGACGATGGTCGGCGTGCTCATCATGATGTTGACGATTAGCTGGCAGATGACGCTGGTGGCGTTTGGCGTCATGCCCTTGTCTTTCGTGCTCATCGGCCAGGTTGTGAAGCGCTCGCAGCGCTACTTCCGCCAGCAACAGGATTACCTGGGCCACGTGAACGGGCACGTTGAGGAGATGTTCGGCGGGCATTTTGTGGTGCGCGCTTTCAACGGGGAGGCGCGCAGCCTGGAACGCTTCGATGGCTACAACCGCCAGCTTTACGAGTCTGCCTGGAAGTCGCAGTTCTTCTCCAGCCTGATGATGCCGATGGTCAACTTTATCGGCAATCTCAGCTACGTGTTTGTCGCCGTGCTGGGCGGCTGGTATGCGGTGCGGCAAGTGATCACAGTGGGCGATATCCAGGCTTTTATCCAGTACATGCGCTCCTTCACGCAACCGATGGGCCAGCTCGCCAACGTGACCAACATCCTGCAACAGACCGTGGCTGCCGCGGAACGGGTCTTCGAGTTCCTGGCGGAGGAGGAAGAAACGCCCGATCCGGAGCAGCCGGTGGTCCTGGATACGGTGCAGGGCGCGGTGGACTTCGAGCATGTGCGCTTTGGTTACACGCCGGAGAAGGTGGTCATCAAGGATTTCACGAGCCACGTCAGGCCAGGGCAGCGCATCGCCATCGTGGGGCCGACCGGTGCGGGAAAGACGACCATGGTCAAGTTGTTGATGCGCTTTTACGATGTGCTGGATGGCGCCATCCGCGTGGATGGGCATGACGTGCGCGCCTTCCGCCGCAACGATCTGCGCCGCAATTTCGGCATGGTGCTGCAGGATGCGTGGCTGTTCAGCGGCACCATCATGGATAATTTGCGCTACGGGCGCCTGGATGCGACGGATGAAGAGGTCTACGCCGCAGCGCGTGCGGCGCGCGTGGATCACTTTGTGCGCACCCTGCCCGGTGGTTACCAGATGGAGCTGAACGAGGAGACGACGAACATTTCCCAGGGCCAGAAGCAGCTCATGACCATTGCGCGCGCTTTCCTGGCGAACCCGCGCATCCTCATCCTGGACGAGGCGACCAGCTCGGTGGATACGCGCACGGAGGTGCTCATCCAGGAGGCGATGGCCGAGCTGATGCAGGGGCGCACGAGCTTCATCATCGCGCACCGGCTGTCCACCATCCGCAATGCGGATTGGATCCTGGTGATGAACGAGGGTGACATTGTCGAGCAGGGCACGCATGAGGAGCTGTTGGCGCGCGGCGGTTTCTACGCGCGTCTGTACCAGAGCCAGTTCGAGCGCGTGGATCAGGCAGTGGCGCCGTAAGGGGTGGGGAAAGGCGTGCGCCTGGCGTGCCGGGCCGCGTTTTTGATTGACACCCTTTTTCGCTATGCTATAATCTGGCCAGTGGGGGATGTCCCCCGCTGGTTGCTCATCTGGTCTGAAGAAGGAGATAAGAACGTATGCGCAGACATTGGCTCACGGGAGTGCTGTTTTTGATGCTGGCCCTGGTGGTACTCCCTATGTCCTGGGCGCTGGCTTCACCCGTTACCCAGGGGACGGTGCCGACACCGACCCCGAATGCTGATGGCTACATCATCCACATTGTGCGCTCGGGGGATACGCTCTCCACGATCGCTTATCAATATGGCGTTGACATTGACGTAATCCGCCAGCTCAACAACATGACGGATGATACGGTGTATCTCGATCAGCCGCTCATCATCGGCATCGTCACGCCGACGCCCACGCCAACGCCGGTGACGCCCACGCCAACGCCGACCAAGTCCCTGGAGATGACGGGCATTTGCGTGCAGAGCTTCTACGATCACAACCGCGACGGGCTGCGCCAGGCGGAGAGCGAGGAGCTGCTGGCCGGGGCCATGGTCACGATTGTGGGCACGTCCGGGCCGATCGGGAGCTACACCATCGAGGACACGAGCAAGCCCTTCTGTGTGCAGGGCCTGACGGCGGATAAGTACGTGGTCTACCACGTCCCGCCGGAGGGTTACCTCAAGACCGGACCGGAGACCTGGGGCCTGGTGCTGGGCGCCGGGCAGACCTACAACATCGAGCTGGGTTACGTGCCGCAGAGCGAGGCGCCGGCGCCGCAGGGCACGCCGGGCGCGGGTACGCCGACGGCCCAGCCGACGCGCGACACGGGCGCTCGACTCACGCTGATCGTCACTATCATCGGCTGGATCTTCCTCCTGCTGGCGATTGGCTTGTTGGGGTACGCCTTCTGGTCGTCCCGCCGCTCGCGGGTGTAAATGCAATCAAAAGAGCCCCCTCAACGTGGAGGGGGCTTTTTTGACGCCTGCTGCCGGGACGCGCTTACTCCTCTTCGTCCTCGTCTTCCTCGTCGAGCTCCCAATCCAGCTCGACATCCTCGAAATCTTCGAGGTCCTCTTCTTCATCCTCGACCGTGTCATCGAGATAGCGAATCAGCTCCAGCTCCAGGGGGCGCAGGCTGATCACTTCCAACATGGCCTCGCACGTTTTACAGACGACGACATCCCCGATGTCCAGGTCTTCGGGCAAGGTCAACTTGGCTTCACACTCCGGGCACAGAGCCATGGTTCCTCCTGTTATTTTGCGCTTTTAGAATCTTGCTTCACCTTGAGTTAACTATAAATCAAAATGCGAAGAAAGTCAACGTGGGAAGAACTGAGGTTCGGACATGAGTTGGGACACGTGGGGGAACTGCTCGTTCCAGTTATATATACGCGCATTCCCAACACCCGTATCAGGAGGTGGTCCTACGTGCCTTTCAGTCGCTCAGGAGTTGGCCTGTTCTTTGAGCATGAGGACAACCGGCAGGGGGAGATCGCGCCGGTTCAGGTAGTCGTTGACCTCGTTCAGCATTTTGTTGTACTGAGCGATGAGATCGTCATCGCTGCCTTTGTAGCCGCTGATGGTGCGGCGCGCGCAGGTGCAGCAGCCCAACGAGGCGCGGTAGCTATCGAGATCACAGGTCAGGCAACTGCCCAGGCGGATCAGCAAAAGCCCGAACGCCAGCACCTCCGCGTGCTGGTGTGGCAAACGTGTTACGTGATCCACCAGCGCTTGCCAGCTTGCTCCCCGCAGGTCGCGCAACTGGGCAATACAGCGCGGCGGAAACAAAATTTCGCTATCCGGATACATGCCTGAAAATAAATCCCCTTTAGCAAATTAGGAGCAACGCTCCAGGGTTAGAAAAGCGCGCTAATAATAACACACCGAGGGGTATTTTTCAAGGGTTAATAAAGTCAATTTAACAAATTCACGCAACGCTCATCCGCCTGAACGTGCGCGCCTGGACGGTAAACGGGGGGCCCAAAGTCCGTTTCATCCCAGGTACCGGCCTGAATCCCGTTTGTCCATCAACAGCTTGCAGGTATAATAGGGAGTATGGCACCAGAACGATTGCAAAAAATCTTAGCACGTGCCGGTTACGGATCCCGGCGCGCTTGTGAAGAGCTGATCCGTCAAGGCCGCGTCAGCGTGGATGGGCGCATCGCCAAACTGGGCGATAGCGCTGATCCCGCCGTGCAGGTCATCACGGTGGACAACAAAAAGCTCAAGCTCCCGGAGGCCCATACCTACGTCATCCTCAACAAGCCACGGGGCGTTGTAGCAACCCTGTCCGATCCGGAGGGCCGGCGCACGGTGCGTGATCTCGTCCCGCTGCCGCAGCGCATTTACCCTGTCGGGCGTCTGGATGTGGATAGCGAGGGCCTGCTCTTGCTCACCGATGACGGCGATCTGACCCAGCACCTGACCCATCCGCGCTACGAGCATCCGCGCATCTACCGCGCCCTGGTCGCGGGGAAGCCCACCTCAGAGGACCTGGCGCGATGGAAACGCGGCATCGAGCTCGACGGGCACTTCACCCGCTGCGACAACGTCAAAATTGACAACACGACGCCCGAAGGTACCTGGCTCACCTTTGTCGTGCACGAGGGGCGCTACCATCTCATCCGCCGCCTCACCGAGGCCCTGGGCTACCCCACGCTGCGCCTCATCCGCGTGGGCATGGGCGGCCTGCGCCTGGGTGATTTGCCCCCTGGTCAGTGGCGCTACCTGACGAACGAGGAGATCCTCGCCCTGGAGCGTCAGACCGGCTTGCGCCTCAAGCCGGGAGTGGTGGCGGAGCCTGTGCCCGAGAAAAAACCCGCGGCGACGCAGAGCAAACCCGCGGAATCCCAGGCGGCGCAGAAGCCGGAACGTCCTTCCCGTGAGGAAAAGCCCCGGCGGACGGCATCCCCGGCTCCAGAACGGCGGCCTGCGCCGGACCGGACGTCCCGTCCATCCCGCAGCAAAGGGGGAAAGTAGGCTTGAAACCACAGACGATAGCGATTGACGGGCCGGCAGCCTCCGGCAAAAGCACGATTGGCTATCATCTGGCGCAGTACCTGGGCTATCTTTACCTGGACACGGGGGCTTTGTACCGCGCGGTGACCTGGGCGGCGCTGCAACGCGCCATCCCCATCACGGACGAGCGCGCCGTCACCACCCTGGCCGAGACCCTCCACATAGACGCGCTGCCGCCGCGCCCCGATGAGCAGGACGGGCGGCAGTACACCATCCTGGTGGATGGGGTGGATGTGACCTGGGCCTTGCGCTCCGCCGAAGTGGACGCCGCGGTCTCCCCCGTCTCCACCTATCCGGGCGTGCGCGCCGCCCTGACGGCACAGATGCGCGCCATCGCGCGCCGCGGCCAGGTGGTCATGGTGGGCCGTGACATCGGCACCGTTGTTCTGCCGGATGCGGATCTCAAGTTGTACGTGGTCGCCTCGGCGGAGGTGCGCGCGGAACGGCGCCTGCGTGAGCTGGAAGCGCGCGGCAAAACCGCCTCCTACGAGGCCATCCTGGAGAACATTCGCATGCGCGACACCATTGACAGCAGCCGGCAGGCAGCGCCCCTGCGCCCGGCTGACGATGCGATCATCCTGGATACGACCGGCCTGCCGCTCGAGGCGATGTTGCGGCAGGTGGAGCAACTCATCAACTCAACCTCTTCCGCGTGAGGTGAAGCATGGGCCGTCGCTCTTGGGAGTACCTCGCTGCAGGCCTGGGCTTCGGGAGCGCGGCCCTGACCTGGGGCGCGCTCCGTCAGGCGCGCCGCATGGTGCAACGTTTTACCCGCCCCCCTCGTTATCGGCGCCCACCGGATGAATTCCCCTCCCTTTACGGCGTGGCGTACACAGATGTGGTGTTGCAAACGGCGGATGGATTGCGTCTGTCGGGCTGGTACACGCCGCCACACCACGGGCGCGTCATCCTGGCGCTGCACGGGAACAGCACCGCTCGCCATTGCTCCACCTTTGTGCGCTTTGCGCAGGCCGGGTTCGGCGTGCTGGCTTTCGATTTTCGTGCGCACGGCCTGAGTGAGGGCGAACGCTGCACCCTCGGCCTGCAGGAGTTGCTCGATGCGGAAGCCGCGCTGGCCTGGCTGCACGCGCGCCCCGAGGTGACGGCGATAGGCGTGTGGGGCAGCTCGATGGGCGCCGTCACCGCCATTCGCCTGGCGGCGCGCCATCCGGAGGTGCTGGCGGTGGTGGCGGATAGCGCTTTCCCGACGCTGGAAAGCGTGTTGCAGCGGGGTCCCCATCCCCGCCTGACAGCTTTGCTGATGCGCTGGCTGGTGGCTGCGGAATTGGGCTCGCAGTGGGCGGCCCTGCGCCCGGTGGATGAGATTGAACGCATCGCGCCGCGTCCCATCTTCATCATCCAGGGCGGGGATGATGAGCTGCTCCCCCGTAATGCCGCACAGACGCTTTACGCCGCGGCGGGGGAGCCCAGGCGTCTGTGGATCGAGCCTGGCATGCGCCACACCGAGCTGCGCCGTCGCCAGCCGGAACGGTATTGGTCTGAAGTGACGCACTTCTTCGCCGCGGCCCTGGGGCTGACATGACCTGGCGTCGTCTGGCGCGCTGGAGCGCGGCGCTGGGCCTGGGCGCCCTGCTGGGCGTCTTTTGGGTGGCCTGGCGCGGGGTGGACCTGTATCTGCATCCCCCACGGCACACAAGCGTGCCGGAGACATTGCCTGCCGCTTATGGCGTGGCCTACCGCGACCTCATTTTGCAGGCTACGGACGGCATCACGCTGGCGGCGTGGTACGTGCCGCCGCGCAACGGCTGCGTGATCCTGCAGGCGCACGGCTACGGCGGACGACGCGACGCGCTGATGACGGCCCGTCTGGCGCAGGCGGGGTACGGCGTGCTGGCCTGGGATTTCCGCGCCCACGGCGCCAGCGGCGGCAGCATCAGCACCCTGGGCGGCGCGGAGCTGCACGATGCGGAGGCGGCGCTGGCTTATGTGCGCGCCCAGCCGGACGTGACGTGCATTGCCGCGTGGGGGGAGTCCATGGGCGGGGTGGTGCTCATCCGTCTGGCGGCGCGTCATCCGGACGTGGTCGCTCTGGTGAGCGATAGCGCCTTTCCCAGCCTGGAAGAGATGCTCCAGCACGCGATCCATCCGCCCCTCTTGCGCCTGCCGATGCGCCTGCTTGCCGAGCTGCGCACGGGGATACGCTTCCGCGATGTGCGCCCGGTGGATGAGATCGTTCGCGTCGTGCCGCGCCCTGTGCTCATCATCCATGGCACGGCGGATACGGTTACGCCTCCTGGGGCGGCGCAGCAGTTGTGTGCCGCGGCTGGACAAGCGTGCACGCTGTGGCTTGTGCCCCAGGCGGAGCACGTCGCGGCGCGGGCGACGCTGCCGGAAGTGTATTACGCGCGCGTGCTGGACTTTTTGGATGCTGCCCTGTTGCGCCCATAAAACCGGCTTGGCCGATTTGCCCGATTTGCCGATTTTTGTAACTGCTCAGGGGGCGTCTATTTCACCGCCGAGCACGCAGAGAACGCAGAGATTTTGGAAACAACATCTCGCTGAATCATCATTATGTGTTCATCTCCGCGGTCTCGGCGTTCTCTGCGGTGCGAAATCTCTCACGCACTGAGCAGTTACCGCGAAATGAAGGTTGCCGATTTGCCCGATTTGCTGATTTTTTAGATTTCTTTACGGAGGGATCATGAGCCAGTACGATTACGATATTGCCATCCTTGGCGGTGGGCCGGGGGGATACGTTGCCGCCATTCGCGCGGCGCAGCTTGGCCTCAAGCCTGTGTTGATTGAGCGTGAGCATTTGGGCGGGGTGTGCCTCAACTGGGGCTGCATTCCCACCAAAGCCCTGTTGCGCAACGCGGAAGTGGCGCGCCTGTTGCAATCCGGCAAGGAATTTGGCTTTAGCGTGGGCGAGGTGACGCTGGATTACGCCGCGGCGGTGGAGCGCAGCCGCAAGGTCTCCGGGCGTCTGGTCAAGGGTGTGGAGCTGCTGATGAAGCAGAACAACGTGCCGGTGGTGTGGGGGCAGGGGCGGCTGAAGGATGCGCACACACTCACGGTGAGCCTGCCCGACAGCGGCACGGCGGAGCTGAGCGCCGGCGCGGTGATCATCGCCACCGGTTCGCGCGCGCGGCTGCTGCCCGGCCTGGAGGCGGACGGGGAGCGCGTGCTCACGGCGCGTCACGCGCTGGAGCGGCGCACACTGCCCGCGTCCGCGGTCATCATCGGCGCCGGGCCGATCGGCCTGGAGTTCGCCACGGTCTGGAATGCCTACGGCAGCGCGGTCACGGTGGTGGAGATGCTGGAGCATGTGCTGCCCGCCGAGGACGAGGAAGCCGCGACGGAGCTGGCCCGTGCCCTCAAGCGTGCCCGCATCAACGTGCTCACCTCGACGCGCGTGGAGCGCATCGAGACCGGCACGGCGGGCGTGCGCGTCCACGTGAGCGGCCCCAAGGGCGAGCAGACCCTGGAGGCCGAGGTGGCCCTGGTGGCGATCGGCGTGCAGCCCAACAGCGCCGACCTGGGCCTGGAGGCGCTGGGCGTTGAGACCGAGCGTGGCTGGGTCAAGGTGGATGGGCACATGCAAACCTCCGTGCCTGGGGTGTATGCTATTGGGGATGTGAACGGGCTGCTGCCGCTGGCGCATGTCGCTTCGGCGCAGGGCATCCTTGCGGTGGAGACGATTGCGGGAGAGCGCCGCGCGCCGTTTGACGTGAACCTGATGCCGCGCGGGACCTACACCACGCCCCAGGTGGCCTCGTTTGGCCTGAGCGAAGCGCGCGCGCAAGCGCTGGGCATCGAGGTGCGCGTGGGCAAGTTCCCCTTCCTGCCCAACGGCAAGGCGCTGGGCCTGGGGGAAAATCAGGGTTTTGTGAAGGTGGTGGCCGAGGCGCATTCGCAGACGCTGCTGGGCGCGGTCATCGTGGGGCCGGAGGCGACGGAGTTGCTGCCAGAGCTGGTGCTGGCGGCGCGCATGGGCCTCACGCCGGATGATGTCGCCCACACGGTGCACGCGCATCCCACGCTCAACGAGGCGGTGATGGAAGCGGCGCATGGGGTGTTCGGCAAGCCGCTGCATCTGTAGGCCATGCCACGGTATCAGACGCTGGAGTTGCAGGAACTGCGCCCGGCGCCGCCCTTCTGGCTGGCGACGTGCGCCGCTGCTCTCCCTCCCGCGCCGGGGCAGTATGTGCTGGTAGATGTGGGCGGGCCGCTGCGCGAGGCCCTTTTCCCCATAGCTGTAGAGGCCGGGCGTTTTACCTGCGCGGTGCCGGTGGGCCATCCGCTCACGCGCCTGTTGCCGGGCAGCTTGCTGCCCGCCTACGGCCCGCTGGGACGCGGCTTCCGCATCGGCGAGGTGACGCGCCTGTTGCTGGTGGCCGAGGCGCAGAGCTGGCCGCTGCTGCTGCCGCTGGTCCACGCGGCGCCGGAGGTGGTGCTGGTGCTGGAGGCGACGACGCGCACGCAGCTCCCTTCGATGGAGCGCCTGCCCGCGGATGTGGAGGTGCTGGTGTTGACGCGCGATGGCTCCGCCGGTCAAGTGGGGTATCTGGAGCAGGCGGAGGCAGCGTTGGGTGAGCTGGTGCACTGGGCGGAGCGGGTGGCGCTGGCGTGTGCGTGGGAGCGCTATCCGGCGCTGGCGAAGCTGGTGCGCGCGGCGCGTCTGCACGTGCCGGCGGATTTTGCGCAGGCGCTGGTCACGGTGCCCATGCCGTGCGGCATGGGGGCGTGCGATGTGTGCCGCATCAGTGTGGGGGAGCGTGAGCATGTGCCCTGTACTGAGGGGCCGGTTTTCGATTTGTTGGAGTTGGGCTGATGGTGTGGATTGAGCTGGCACCGCGTCACAAATACGGGTTGCCCATCGCGACGCCGTATTTGCCGGCGGCGGGGACGCTGGGCTACAGTGATGAGGCCTGGGATGCGGTGGATTACCGCCGTTTTGGCGCTCTGGTCACGCATCCGGTCAGCCTGCATCCGCGGCGCGCGGCGGCGCCGCCGCGCCTGGCGGTGCATGGCGCGGGCTTCATCGTGCACACGGGGCTGCCCAATCCCGGCCTGCGCGCGGTGATCAAGGCGCATTACGAGGCGTGGGAACGCCTGAAGCTGCCCATTATCATCCACTTGATTGCAACGACGCCGACGGAGACGGCGCAGGCTTGCGATTTGCTGGCGGGTGTCTCGACCGTGGCGGGGGTGGAGCTGGGCCTGGCGGATGAGACGCGCACGGCGCAGGCCCTGGCGCACCTGGAGGCTGCGCAGAGCGCGGGGCTGCCCGTGCTGGTACGGGTCCCTTTCCGCCAGGTTGAGAGCCTGGCGCCGAGCCTGGCGCAGGCCGGGGCGGACGCGCTGACCTTGACGGCGCCGCCACGCGCGTTGTTGCCGACGGAGGCCGGGGTGCATGTGCGCGGACGCCTGTTCGATCCGGCGCTGTTCCCGCTGACGTTGCAGATGGTGGCACATTGGGCGCGCCGTCTGGAGGTGCCCATTATCGCGTGCGGTGGGGTGCGCACCCTGGGGGAGGCGCAGGTGTGCCTGGACCTGGGGGCGACGGCAGTGCAGTTCGATGCGCTGTTGTGGCGCGATCCGCGCGTGCTGGCGCTGGAGCCGCAGGCGTCCGCGTAAGGGCGATTTTGCGTTGTACGTATCTGTTGCTACAGGGCGACCACAAGGGTCGCCTTGTGGGTGTGGCGTTCTGTTATGCTGCCTTGGGAGAGATCCGGCGCGGGGCCAGCACCACCAGGGCTCCCAACAGGGCCAGGGTGAGCGCCGCGGTCACTTCGCCGGTCCAGGCTTCGGGTAGGATGTTTTGCGCCAGGCTTTCTTCGCCGCCGGCGGGGATAACTTTCCACGGCCAGAGGCGACGCAGGGAGGCCAGCACCAGGCCGGTGAGCACGGCCAGCGTGAGGTCGTGATGGCGTTTGAAGAGCCAGCTCAGGACGCGCGCGAAAGTGAGCAGGCCGATGGTAGCGCCCAGGGCGATGACGAGCAGGGCCAGCCCGTCGCGTGTGGTGACGGCGGCCAGGGCATAGCGGTACTGTCCCATCACCATGAGCACGTAGGCGCCGGAGAGGCCGGGCAGGACCATGGCGGCGCTGGCGAGCATGGCGCTCAGCAGCAGCAGGGGAAGGGAGCGCGGCGTGTGCGCGGGGGCCAGCCCCAACACCAGCCACGTCACGGCGAAGCCCATGACCAGTCCCAGCGCCGGCGTCACGCCCCAGCGGCGGATGCGCGACAGCAGCAGGGCCAGCGAGGCCGCCACCAGGCCGAAGAAGAAGGCTTCCAGGTGCACCGGGTAGTGGTGATAGAGCCACTCCAGGGTGTGACTAAGGCTGAAGACGGCCAGCAGCACGCCACTGCCCACGCTGAGCAGCAGAGGCCAGGGCAGGACGGCGAGGGCCGCGCGCCAGTCCTCCTGTTTCAAGGCGCGCAACCAGGCCGGATCGGAGAGCGCGCGCAGCGCATCCAGCAAATCCTCGTAAATCCCCAGCAAGAGCGCCATTGTGCCGCCGGAGACGCCGGGGATGAGGTTCGCCAGCCCGATGGCGAAGCCCGATAGCAGATGTCGGCCGTGTGTAAGCCAGGGTTTCATTGTTGTCGTGCTCCTCTTGAAAAAAATAAGATTTAAAAAATTAATAGCCCTTTGCGGTCTTTGCGTTCTTTGCGTTCTTTGCGCCTTTGCGGTTAAAAGAATTCACCGCTAAGACGCTAAGGGCGCTAAGGATTAAAAAATTAACAATTCTTTGCGTCCTTTGCGCCTTTGCGGTTAGAAAGATTCACCGCTAAGACGCTAAGGACGCTAAGATTTAAAAAATTAATAGCCCCTTACGTTCTTTGCGCTCTTTGCGCCTTTGCGGTTAAAAGAATTCACCGCTAAGACGCTAAGGACGCTAAGATTTAAAAACCCTTTGCGGTTAAAAACATTCAGCACCGCCCTCGGACTGGAGCCACTTGCGCAAGCAGCGACCGGTGTGGGAGTTTTCCACCTGGGCCACCTGTTCCGGCGTCCCCTCGGCGATGATGTAACCGCCCGCGTCACCGCCCTCCGGCCCCAGGTCAATGATCCAATCCGCCACTTTAATCACATCCGGGTTGTGTTCAATCACCAGGACCGTGTTTCCTGCATCCACCAGGCGTTGGAGCACCTGGATAAGGCGATCCACATCCGCAGCGTGCAGGCCGACGGTAGGCTCATCCAGGATGTAGAGCGTGCGTCCGGTGGCGCGGCGCGCCAGCTCGCGCGACAGTTTGATGCGCTGCGCCTCCCCGCCGGAGAGCGTGGTGGCCGCCTGGCCCAGGCGAATGTAGCCCAGCCCCACATCGGCCAGCGTCTGCAACTTGTTGACGATGCGCGGCAGGGCGGCGAAAAACTCGATCGCCTCGCTCACTGTCAAATCCAGCACCTGGGCGATGTTCAGGCCCTTGTAAGTGACCTGAAGCGTCTCGCGGTTGTAGCGCGTGCCGTGGCAGACATCGCAGGGAACGTAGACTTCTGGCAGGAATTGCATCTCGATGCGCAGCGTCCCTTGGCCCTGGCAGGCCTCGCAACGCCCCCCCTTGACGTTGAAGGAGAAGCGCCCGGCACGATAGCCACGCATGCGCGCTTCCGGCAGCTCGGCGAACAGCTCGCGGATGTGGGTGAATACGCCCGTGTAGGTCGCCGGGTTGGAGCGCGGCGTGCGTCCAATCGGGGCCTGGTCAATGTTGATGACTTTGTCAATATGCTCCAGGCCCTCGATGCCGTCACAATCACCTGCGGGCTGGCGCGCGTTGTAGAGCATCTGCGCCAGGCGCGCGTAGAGCGTCTCCACCACCAGCGAGCTTTTGCCGGAGCCGGAGACGCCGGTCACGCAGATGAGCTGGCCCAGGGCGAAACGCACGGTCACGTTTTTGAGATTGTTGTGCCGCGCGCCGCGGATGGTCAGGGCTTTGCCGTTGCCGGGTCGCCGTTGCGCGGGGACGGGCACGCGCCGCCGTCCGGAAAGATACGCGCCCGTCAAAGAGGTGGGGTGGTTGAGGACGTCCTGCAGCGTGCCGGAGACGATGACCTCCCCCCCGTGCTCGCCAGCCCCCGGCCCCAGATCCACGATCCAATCCGCGGCGCGGATGGTATCTTCATCATGCTCAACCACCAGCACAGTGTTGCCCAGGTCGCGCATGTCCAATAGGGTGCGGATGAGGCGGGCTGTGTCGCGCGGATGCAGGCCGATGCTCGGCTCGTCCAGCACATACAGCACCCCGGTCAGGCGCGAGCCGACCTGCGTGACCAGGCGGATGCGCTGCGCTTCCCCGCCCGAAAGGGTGGCGGCGTTGCGGCTCAGGTTCAGGTAATCCAGCCCCACGTTGACCAGGAACTGGAGGCGGCCGCGGATCTCACGCAGGGGGCGCTCGGCGATGGCGTAGTCGCGCGCGTTCAGTTGCGGCCCCTGACCTTGCTCATCCAGCAGAGCCTGCACCCAGGGCAGCAGGCGCGAGACGGGCCAATCGCTCAAAACGGGCAGGGTGTGCCCGGCCACGGTCACGGCGCGCGCTTCGGGGCGCAGGCGCGTCCCCTCGCACACCGGGCAGGGGGTACGGCTCATGAACTCCATGATACGCTCGCGGATGTAATCCGAGTTCGTCTCCTCGTAGCGGCGCTTCAGGTTGGGGATGATGCCCTCGAAGGGGCGCGCCCCCTCCCACACGCCGTGGAAGCCCTCAAAGCGCATCGGGATGCGTTCATCGCCGGACCCGTACAGGATGATGTTGCGCTGCTGCGTGGTCAGCTCCTGCCACGGCTTATCGAGCGGGATGTGGTAATGTTGCGCCACGTTTTCGATGATGCGCCAGGTGTAGCTATCGTGATCCTCGGTCACGCCGAAGGCGATGGCGCCATCTTCCAGGCTCAGTTCGGGATTGGGTACCACCAGCTCCGGGTCAATTTCCAGCTTGTAGCCCAGGCCCTGACAGGCGGGACAGGCGCCATGCGGGTTGTTGAACGAAAACGTGCGCGGTTCAATCTCCGGCAGGCTGATGCCGCACACCGGACAGGCAAGATGCTCGGAGAAGAGCTGATCGGCTGGCGTGGCTTCGCCGCGTTGCGCATCAGGCAGGACGCTGAGGATGAGAATCCCATCCCCCAGGCGCAACGTCGTCTCCACCGAGTCGGTGACGCGGCTCACAAAGTCGCGGTAATTCGCCTCTGGCTCTTCTTGAGGATCGGGGATGATAAGGCGGTCAATGACCGCTTCAATGTGGTGGATTTTGTAGCGGTCCAGCTCCGGCACCTCTTCCACGGGGTAGACCGTGCCGTTCACGCGCACGCGCGCGTAGCCCAGGCGCTGCACCTCCTCAAACACGTTGCGATGGTGCCCCTTGCGTCCGCGCACCAGCGGCGCGAGCAGCAGGATGCGCGTGCCCGGCGCCATGGCAAGGACCGCGTCCACAATCTCCTGCGCGCTCTGCTTCGTCACCGCGCGTCCGCACTGGGGGCAGTGGGGGATGCCGATGCGCGCGAAGAGCAGGCGCAGGTAATCGTATACCTCGGTGATGGTGCCCACGGTGGAGCGCGGGTTGTGCGAGACGCCCTTCTGGTCAATGGCGATGGCCGGGCTGAGGCCTTCGATGGACTCCACCTCCGGCTTGCTCATCTGGCCCAGGAATTGCCGCGCGTAGGCGCTGAGCGACTCGATGTAGCGGCGCTGGCCTTCCGCGAAGATCGTGTCAAACGCCAGCGACGACTTCCCCGATCCGGAGAGGCCGGTGATCACCACCAGTTTGTTTTTGGGCAGACTGACCGTAATATTTTTCAAGTTGTGCTGGCGTGCGCCGCGCACGACCAGGTAATCCTGCGACATGTTTCACCTCAAGCTCACAAAGCATGAACAGACATTCTATTATAACATGCCGTGCAAGGCCCAAAGTGCTGTGTGATTCCATGGGACGACTGCAAGGGCCGAGGGCGACCGCCGATGCCCTGCCCAGGCCATAACCGCAGGAAGGCCAATCGCTATGGGGGACAGGTATTGTAGTCTGCCCGTTCCGACAGGCTAAAGTCTGCTACACAATCCCTGTTGGACAGGCTTCAGTAGCTGGCGTGACGCGCAATATACCACGCCCCCGACCCACGAACTGCGCCGGGGGATACTCAAAAGGCGCAGGGAAGCTTAGCGTGACTTGATGTACGTCCCGGTGGTGGCGTCGTAAATGTCGAAACGTCCGAAGGACGTCTCGGCCAGCCAGAGCAGGGCATACGCACCCAGCTCCGCATCCACATCCGCAAAGAAAGCGCCGGCTCTCAGATCCAATCCTACCGGCTGGGATGTGCGGAACTGGATGGCGGTGGAGTCAACCCATCCCTCCAACGCGAACAGCTCACCAGGTCGGATGATGGCCACATCGGATTTAACCAGGCGCACTTGCCCGTTTTCAACGTAGTAGACGTTGGCGGGTGCGGCACTCTCGTCTTTGGCAAAAATCACAATCCAATGCGCCTGACGGCCATCCGCGCCGATGCCGGGATCGTCTTCGACAACCAGAGGTGAGCATGCCGTCGCGCACAAGCGGGAGTAGCGCCCCACGAAAGCCAGCCGCGCGGTAGCCTTCCAATCATCCGGCAGACTTGCAAAAGCCAGGGCGACGGCCTCTTTTGCGCTTATGCGTTGGCCGGATGGGGCGTTTGTCGGTGGTGGCACGGCGGGGGTGGGGGTGGCTTGCCCTGCTGGTTGTACCGTCGCCGTGGGCTTTGAACAGGCCGGTGCAGCCAGCAGGCCGATCAGCAACAGGATAAACAGCAGGCGTTTTGACCGCATCTTCACCTCCCTTTGAACTAAAAGCGGCTAAACCCCGCTAAAATTGGCTTGCCGGACTCCCCGCAAAAACATCTGCGGAGTGCGTGGGAAGGTGGCTATGTCGAGTGGTGTCGCGCACTCCGCGGTAAGACACGTTATTGCAGTGGATTCCTATCTCCATCTATGGCACAAATGCGGAATCTTGTCAAGTTCGCGCCTCTTTTGTCCCTTTGGGGTTATGTGTTATGATTGACATTACTGCATGCACAAGGAGGAAAACCATGGATCACAACCTGCGTGGACGTTGGGCTTTAATTCTGGGGGCTTCCAGCGGCTTCGGTGCGGCGACGGCGCGCGCGCTGGCCGCGGAGGGGATGAACATTTTCGGCGTCCATCTGGATACGCGCGCCACCTGGGCGCGGGTCGAGGCCTTGCAGGCCGATGTGACGGCGCATGGGGTGCGGCTGGTGCTCTTCAACACCAATGCCGCCGATGCCCGCAAGCGTGAGCGCGTCATTGGACAGATCAAAGAAACCCTGCAGGATGACCCGCAGGGCTACATCCATTTTGTGCTGCATTCCCTGGCGTTTGGGTCGCTGCTGCCCTTTGTCCCCGCCGATCCGCAAGGGGCCTTGAGCGAGGAGCAGATGGAGATGACGCTGCGCGTCATGGCGCACAGCCTGGTCTACTGGGTGCGGGACCTGGTCTACGCGGACCTGCTGCGCCGCGGCAGCCGCGTCTATGCGCTGAGCAGCCTCGGCTCCCAGCGGGCCACGCTCAATTACGGCGCTGTTTCCGCCGCCAAAGCGGCCCTGGAAGCGCACAGTCGGCAACTGGCCTACGAACTGGCCCCGCAGGGCATCTGCGTCAATTGCCTCATGCCGGGCGTGACGGATACGCCTGCCCTGCGCGCCATCCCCGATCATGAGCGCATTCTGGCGGCGGTCACGGCTTTCCATCCGGCGCGGCGCCTCACCCAACCCGAGGACGTGGCGAACCTGCTTGTCGCCCTGGCCGATCCGCGCATCACCTGGCTCAGCGGTGCAGTCATCCCCATTGACGGTGGCGAAGCCATCACCGGCATCGGCTAGTCAGGCGCATCTGCGCGAGGTAACCATGGTACTGCTCAAGATTTACCTGGCCGGGATGGCGGTGCTGGCGGGCGCGATTGCGCTCAATGTGCTGGCGGGCGCATGGCACATCACCACGTGGTACGGCTTTTTGGATATGGTGAAAGTCCTGGGGCCTGGTGCTGCCCTGCGCGCCTTGCGCGTGGTGGACGTGCTCTTCCTGGTGGGCCTCTATCCGGCAGCGCTGGGCGCCTGCGCCTACCTGGTCCTGCGGGCCTGAGCGGACGGGCGCGACGGGTGGCGGGCCATTGCTGCGGCTGATTTGACCCGGCATGCCCGACGCGCTGACCTGAGCCCGCGGCAAGACCCGCGCGGCGCGGGGTGTGACTGGTCAAGCGCGCATTTTACGTTACACTATCCGCTGCATCAATACCACCTGGAAGGGATACCTATGCGGACCTTGCTTAAAGACTGGCGGCGCAGCCTGTTGCTCATCGTGGCGACAGGCGTCTTGACCTACGATTTTTACCATCGCGCCGGCCTGACGGAATGGCAACGCGGCCTCATTTACCTGCTGGTGCCCCTGGCGACGCTCATCCTGCTTGGATTCAATCCCGCTGACTACGGCTTCCGCCTGGGCGACTGGCGCCGCGGCCTGGCCATCACCGCCGGGGCTGTGCTCATCATGTCCCCCATCCTGTGGCTCTTCACGCGCGGCAGCGATTTCCGCGCTTATTACGGCGGGGTCTGGTCGCAGGGGGGCTGGCTGGGCACCCTGGCCTGGACGGTCTCGGATCTGTTCGGCTGGGAGTTCTTCTTCCGCGGCTTCTGGCTCTTCACGCTGCTCCCCATCGCCGGGGATTGGGCGCTCTTGCTTCAGGCTATCCCCTTCACCATGGCGCATTACGGCAAGCCGGAGCTGGAAACCTGGAGCTGCATCCTGGGCGGCACGGCGTTCGGTTGGGTGGCCCAACAGACCGGCTCCTTTTTGTACCCGTTTCTCATTCACACCTACGTGGCCTTCTTCACCGTCTGGGTAGCTGGTCACTGAGTTCCTGTCCAACGGCAAGGAGGATTGACATGGAGACTTTGACTCTGAAACTGACGGGTATGGCGCACGGTGGCGCGGCCCTGGGCCGCGCCAAAAACCGCGTCATTTTCGTCCCTTACGCTTTGCCAGGGGAGACAGTGACCGTCACCTTGAGTGAGGAGCATCCACGCTACGCCCACGCGCGCCTGCTAAAGGTCGTGGAAGCCAGCCCGGTGCGCGTCACGCCGCCCTGTCCGCACTTCGGACCGGAGGGCTGCGCGGGCTGTCAGTGGCAGCATATTGCCCCATCCGTCCAGGCGCAGTTCAAGGGCCTGATTGCGCGGGACCAGTTCATGCGCGTCGGGCACTTCGCGGAGCCGCCCATGCTGGAGCCGCTGGCGCCTGCCTCCCCCTGGGAGGGGCGCGTCTCCGCGCGCCTCTCGGTGACGCCGGAGGGACGCCTGGGCTATCCCCGTGCGGACGGTCAGGGCGTGCTGGCGGTGGACGATTGTCCCGTGCTGCACCCGACCCTGCGGGAGCTGCTGGCCGCCTTCGATTTTGCCCTGCCGGAGCTGCTCTGGCTGGAGCTGTGTTGCGCGCCCGACGGCTCGGACGCGCTCTTCGTCCTGCAGACCGGGGATAACGAACCGCCCGCGCTGGAGGTGAGCCTGCCGCTTTCGGTGGTCCAGATCAGCCACGATGGCGGCGTGGCGCCGCTCATCGGCCTGGACTATCTCAGCGTGCCCCTGGAGGGGGCCGTGTACCGCGTCTCGCCGACGACGCCCTATCCGCCCTACGCGGCGCACTGGCCCGTGCTGCGCGACGTGGTGCTGGAGGCCCTGGCCCTCGCTCCGGATGAGACGGTGCTGGAGCTGTACAGTGGGGCGGGGTTCCTCACGCGCGCGCTGGGCGCACAGGCGCGGGCGGTGGTGGCGGTGGACGAGAACCCCGCCGCGGCGGCGGACACGCGCTACAACACGCGGGACTGCCCCGCCGTCACGGTGGAGGAGCGCGCCCCCGTCACGCTGTTGGCGGATTCATCCACCGCGTGGGATGCGGTGGTGCTCCATCCGCCCGCCCAGGGGCTGGACGGGGCGACCCTGGACGCGCTGGCGGCGACGCAGGCGCCGCGTATCGTCTACATCGCCGATGATCCCGCCACCCTGGCACGCGACGCGCAGCGCCTGACGCGCCAGGGCTACACCCTCATCTGGGTCCAGCCGCTGGATTTGCTGCCGCAGAGCTTCGTCATCACGTGCGTCGCGCTGCTGGCGCTGGAGGAGTAGGGGGCACGCGCCCATTGTCGTCAAGTAGAGAAATTCACACGAAGACACCAAGACGCTAAGATTTTTAAAAATTTAGGTAACTGCCTACTCATAGCGATTGAAATCGCCTCTGATGGGCTTATAGCCTGGCGTCCCCCTACGGGGACGCCACTACAGCGACCGCGTAGGTCGCGGATACCCGAAGCGCAGCGAAGGGTACGGTCGCCCGGCGCGTAGCGCCCTATAGGGGCGGTTTTAACCGCTAGCTGATGAGTCAAGGTAGGTAGTTACAAATTTAGGCATTGTAGGAGAGCAGCGTTGCTGCGCCCCTACGGCTTGATGTCCATGGGGCACGCGCCCCGCTTGCTATCTACGGGAACTGTGGTATAAATAACGCGCGCTGGCCCGCTAGCTCAAACGGTAGAGCAGGGGACTCTTAATCCCTTGGTTACAGGTTCGAGTCCTGTGCGGGTCACACAAAAAAACGCCCCGATACGTCGGGGCGTTTTTTTGTGGCAGTGTGCAGACTTGCTTGGAGCGAGTCAGCTCTCCCTTTGGTCTCCCATCAAGGGTGGACGGAGCAGCAGGTGTCCGAAGAGCATGTGGAACCTTGGGGCGCAACGCCGCGTTGCCCTCACGCGCCCCCCACCAGCCGCCCTCGCTCCAGGTGCAGGACGCGATCCGCGGCTGCGGTAAAGCGCGGGATGTCGTGCGTGGCGACGAGCACGCCCATGCCCTGCGCGCGCAGGCCTTGCAACAGGGCGAGCAGTTCTCCTTTGGCGACTGCATCCAGGCCGCGTGTGGGCTCGTCCAGCAACAGCACGCGCGGACGGGTGACCAGCAGGGCGGCCAGTGCCACGCGTTGGCGTTGCCCGGCGCTCAAATCCCGTGGATAGGCATCCGCGAGCCTGTCCAGGCCCAGGGATGCCAGCAGCGCGTCCGGCGCGATGGGAGGCTGCGCCAGCAGGCCGTGATTGCGCAGCGTGATCGCCAGTTCCGCGCGCACGCTTTCCGCAAAGAGCAGGGCGTTGGGGTCCTGCGGTAGGTAGGCGACTTGCCGCGCGGTTTGTGCGATGTCGGCGGGAAGCGGGGCGCCCAGCAGGTGCACGCACCCGCTGAGCGGCTTTTGCAGCCCCATCAGGGTGCGCAAGAGCGTGCTTTTGCCCGCTCCATTCGCCCCCGTGAGGGCGACCAATTCCCCAGCGCGCAGGCTCAGGCTGACCTCGTCCAGCGCGGTGAGCGTGCCGTAGCGCACCGTGAGGGCCTCCGCCGTTAAAAGCGCCTCGGCGGATGAGAGTGCAACGCCTGACGTTGCGGCGGCGCGGCTCGTCCCTGGCGGCGCGAGCGTGGCCCGCAACGCCGCAGTGACGGGGCGACCGTCCGCTCGGCCCGCTTCCATCCAAATGAAAAAATCCGCAAAGGGCAGGATGCGCTCTAAACGATGCTCGGCAATGAGGATGGTCAGCCCCGCCGCTTTGAGCTGCGCCAGGAGCTGCAACACGTCGCGCGCGCTGTCCGGATCGAGTTGCGAGGTGGGTTCGTCCAGCAGCAGAAGCTTGGGGCGGGGCGCCAGGACGGCGGCGATGAGGACGCGCTGTTGCTCGCCGCCGGAGAGGCTCTCCAGACGGCGTCCGCGCAGGGCGCTGAGGTGCAGACTTTCCAGTAGCTCGTACACGCGCGCGTCAATGGCGGCGCGCGGCCAGCCGGCATTTTCCAGGCTAAAGGCGATTTCGTCCTCGACGTAGCCGGTGATGAACTGGCTTTCCGGGTCCTGTGCGACAAAGCCGACGTGGGCGCTCATGCGCGCCGGCCCCAGGGCCAGCGGGTCCTGCCCGGCCACGCGCACGCGCCCGCGCAGATGGCCGCCGCTGGTGTGCGGGATCAGGCCGTTCAGGCAGCGCAGCAGGGTGGATTTGCCCCCGCCCGATGGGCCGCTGAGCAGCGTCAGGCTGCTGGCGGGCAGGCGCAGGGTGATGTCGCGCAGGGTTGGCTGCGCCGCGCCGGGATAGGTGAAGGTGAGGTGCTCAAGTTCCAGCATGGCGGGACTCCTGCGCCGCGGCGAGCAGGCCCAGCAGGGCCAGGCCGGTCAGCGGGGTGAAGGGGGGCAGGCTCAGGGCCGGGTAGGGGAGGTAGGTGCGGGCCGGATCCAGGGCCAGCGCGCCCAGGGCCAGCAGCGCGCCCAGCACGCCCGCCGTGTCGCGCCAGCGCCAGGGGTAGGGGACGTGGGTCCGCCGCGGCACGGTGCGACCAGCACGCCACAAGGCCCACGCCATCAGCGCCAGGCCGAGGGCCAGCGCCGCCCAGGCGCCCGGCCAGAGGAGCACGCCCAGCGCCCCCACAAGGGCCAACGCCAGGCCCAGGCTCAGGGCCCAAGGGCGCTGGCGGGTGGGGATGATGAAGCCGCGCGTTGCCAGGGCCTCGGCCAGGGCGAAGGCGCGCTCCAGGCTGCCCATGAGGAGGGGCTGCAGCACCGGCCCCCAGGCGCGCCATCCCCGCCCGCTGTGGCCGCGGATGCGTTGCGCTTCCCAAATGGCCTGGGCCTGACGGCGCAGCAGCGGCAGGTAGGTGATGGCGATGGTGGTGGCCAGGGCCAGGCTGTAGAAAGCGCGCGGGGTCAGGGCGAGCAGGTCGCGTGGTCGCAGGGCCGCGTTGAAGGCCTGGAAGGCAGCCAGCAAGGTTAGCAGCACCAGGCCGTTGAGCGCGCCGTAGGCCAGGGCTTCCGCCGTGATGCTGGCCTGGGAGAAGGGGAGCCGGAGGAGCACCGTCGTGCCGGCGCGCGTGAAGAGCGCGTTGAAGAGCGCCGCGAAGACGATCAGCAGCCACAGCGGGCCGATGGGATTGCGGCGCGCCACGGCGAAGCTGGCCAGCAGCACGAGCACCAGGTAGAGCGGATTGCGCGTGCTCAGGGCGATGCCCATGGTCGCCAGTAGCCACACGCTCCAGGCGAGCGGATGTGTCACGCGCTCACCTCCTCGTGTGCGAAGATCAGGCGCCCGGCGAAACGCCGCAAGGTGCGCAGGGTGGGCGCACCGATGGCGGTGAGCAGGAGCACATTGCCTGCCGCGCGGACCCCATCCCATCCCAGCGAGGTGGCGAGATAGAATACGCCGTATTGGCGCAGGCGTGTGGCCACACCCATCCCCGGCTCCAGGTGGACGAGAAAAGGCCAGAACCACAGATTGGCAAGCGCGCCGTACAGGAACCCCCACAGCGCGCTGTAGAGCACCAGTCCCACCAGCTCCCCGCGGGGCGGAAGGCGGCGCGTCACGGGGCGCAGCAGCGCCGTCCCCTGGCCCACCCAGCCGGCCAGGAGCATTTGATACGGCAGCCAGGGCCCCACGCCGCCGGTGATCAGCGCCGAGACCAGTAACGTCAGGGCGCCGAGCAGGAAGCCCATGCGCGCGCCGAAGGTGTAGCCGGTGAGGATGATGAGGAAAAAGATGGGACTGAATCCCCCCGGGCCGGGGATGGCGTTTTCGATGAAGCGCAAACTGGCATTGAGCGCGGTCAGCATGGCCAGCAGGGCCAGCGCCTGGGGCGAGGTCAGGGCGTGCTGCGCCTCCGCCAGTTGCGCCAGCAAGGTCAGACTCACCGCCAGGGTGATGAGCAGCGGGGCATTGAGCGGCAGCGTGGGCAACAGCAGGGGCGCGAACAGCGCGCCCAGGCCCAGCAGGTTGCCGATCAGATACACCGTGCGGCTCATGCGTGACTGCGCACCAGGGCCAAAGCCAGCAGGCCCAGCGCGAGCACCGCGAACAGGCCGTAGGGCCAGGCCTCGGTGCGGGCGGGGGATACGCCGCCCGGCGTTGGGATCGGCGACAAAGGTGGGATCGGCGTGGCCGTGGCCGTCGGCTCCGGCTGTGGGGGCGGGCACACATCAGCAAACTCCAGCGCAGGGGGGAGCTGCGTCCCGTCGCCCCACACCCAGGCGTCCACATCCCCGTGGCCCAGGCTCCACCCCGCCGCGCCGACGCCAGAGTACGTCCAGGTCCCATCCGTGCTGCGGTGGAAATAGGCCCAATAGCGGCACGGCGCCGCCTTACACGCGCAGAAGCAATCCGAAGCCGGGCACCCGGCGCCCTGCAGGCTACACACCGCCGCGCCGCCGCCGTTCAGCGCTGTCACGGGCTGCACGTTCGCGCGCTGCAGCAAGGCCAGGCCGGTGATGCGCTCCTCGGCAAACGTTACGCACGCCGTATGGACGCTGCCATCGGCGTGCACCACCACCAGGCCCGCGGCGCGCGGCCCTGGCGCCTGCGCGCGCGCCGGCCCGCACCAGGCCAGGAGGAGGCCCAGCAGCAGGGCCAGGCCTCCCCAGGTCAAAAGCGTGGTACGTCGGCTCAGCATCGCTCAGGCGCGGCGGCGCAGCAGGTAAAGGCTGAAGAGGATGAGGCTCACGCCCGCCAGCAGCCATCCTTCCGGCGCAGCGTGCGCACCGGCGAAGGGCAGGATGGGCAGCGCCTCCTCAGCGCCGGGCAAAGGCCGCACCTCCACCAGGGACATGCCTTCCAGCGCCTGCACAGCCTGAGCTGTGGCCAGCACATTGGGTTCAGCCACGGCACCTTCGGGTGGCACCTGCCAGAGGAAGCCGCCGCTGGCCTCATGACGCAGCGCCAGTAGCGCATCCAGCGGCGTCTTCCCTGCGGGCGCCCAGGCCGTCAGGTCCTCTCCCAGCGCCAGCAGGGCCTGAATGACGACCGCGGTCGAATTGGCATCGGTGGCGGTTCCCCAGGGCGAGGGCTTCTGCCAGGGGAAGCCGCCGTCCTCGTTCTGCGTGGAGCGCAGGTAATCGAGCGCCCGGCGCGCCGCGTCGCGTTTCCCCGCGGCGACCAGGGCCTGCACCGCCAGCGCGGTGGTGTTGGTATCCGCCGAATCCGGCTCATTGCCGCCGAACATCGCCCAGCCGCCCGTCGGCTGTTGCTGCGCGAGCAGCAACTCCACCGCGGAAGCGGGCAGCGCTTCACCCGCAGCGTGCAGCGCGAGCAGGGCGTAAGCGTGCGCGTAGAGCGTATCGCCGAATTGACCGCCGGCGTTCTGCGTGGCGCGCAACTCCGCGATGAGATCGTGGCCTGCGAAGGCGCGCGGATCGGCGTTGGAGGCTACCGCGGCGAACACCACGCGGCTCAGGCGTGCCGTATCCGTCACCACGCCCGCGGCCACCTGCGCGCTCACGAAGTCCAGGGGACTGTTTCCCGCGCTGGAGCGCCAGGCATTCACGTCCACCCCGGCGGCAGCACCCGCCAGCAAAATCTCCACCGTCGCGCCCAGATCCGAGACCGGCGTAAAGCCGTTGGCGAAGCCGCCATCGGCATTCTGCAGCGGCGCATCCGCGATGCGCGCCGTGCGCAGCCACGTTAGCGCGGCTTCACTCTCGGCACGCGCCGCGCGCACGGGGAGCCCACTGACCAGGAGCAGACTCACAACGAGGAACACCACAAACACCTTGCTTTGACGAACCATTTGACACCTCCATACAAAATAATGTGGAATGTTTATGGAGGGCGCCAGGGGAGCAAAAAAAGCGCTCCCCTCGCGACAGGGGAGCGCAGCACCCATCTCACTGCGGCCCGGTAACCTCTGTCCGCGAAGGCACCCCGAGCACCGCACGGTGGAGTATCGGGCTTCCTGTGGTCAGGTTACCGTTGCGGGACAGCGCCGGATTTGCACCGGACTTCCTCGCATTAAGTCCCATCACGGGACGCCGTGCGGTAGAACGTGCGCTAACTATACCACAAGGCGCGGAAGGGGCAAGCGCGTCATGCTCATCAAGTTGAGAAATTCACACAAAGCCACCAAGACACCAAATTCACACAAAGCCACCAAGACACCAAGATTTTTTGTAACTATCTACCTTGTCTCATCGGTTAGCGGTTAAAACCGCCCCCGTAGGGCGCTACGCGCCGGGCGACCGTACCCTTCGCTGCGCTTCGGGTATCCGCTTGCCTGACGTCCCCCCTGACAAGGGGAGACTACAGGGGGGGCAGGGACGCCAGGCTATAAGCCCATCAGAGGCGATTTCAATCGCTATGAGTAGGCAGTTACGATTTTTTTAAAAATTTATCCTCCGCCTATGCTCTGCACGTAGGAGACGCATTTCAGGATTTACAGTATCGTGGAAGCCTAACACGTGCCCTTTAGGCCGGTTTTTACCGCCGGCGAATAAGCCCACATTGACGCCGTGCCACATTTGTGCTATAGTCTCAACCGTCATCCCATACGGAGCGCTCGATGCCGTGCCGATGCGGGCTTTGCCTTGAGCGTCAAATCTACAGAACGAGGAGGTTATCGAGATGTCCGCGAAAACACGTAAAAAATCCAGGGTGGTTGCTGAAAAACCCGCCGTGCTCCGTGAGGAGCAAGAGAAGACCTTTGCGGGCCTGCGTCGTTTCAACCTGATCATGGGCTTCCTGCACCTGATTCAGGGCATCTTCATGTGGGTGGTCAGCAACGACAAGACCTATCCCATCTTCACGAGTTATCTGACGTTTGATCGTGCTACCTTCAGTCTGAAGCCCAACCCTCAGGTGCTGTACGAGGTCCCCTTTGGGCCTGCGGTGGCGCTGTTCCTGTTGATCTCGGCGGTGGCGCACTTCTACCTTTCGACGATCGGGTATCAGCGTTACGTTGAAAACCTGAAGAAGGGCATGAACCCCATCCGCTTCTACGAGTATGCCCTCAGCTCCTCGTTGATGATCGTGCTCATCGGCATGCTGGTGGGCATCTGGGATCTGGGCGCCATCATCGCCCTGTTCGGCATCAATGCCATGATGAATCTGTTTGGCATCATGATGGAGGTGCATAATCAGACCACCGAGCGAACGAACTGGCTGGCCTTCATTTACGGCTGTCTGGCCGGCATCGTGCCGTGGATTGTGATCTTCCTGTACTTCAACGGCGCAGTCAGCTCGGGCGATGCCAAACCGCCGGCGTTTGTGTACGCCATCGTGCCGACGCTGTTTGTGATGTTCAACATTTTCGCCATCAACATGGTGCTGCAGTACAAGAAGGTCGGTCCCTGGCGCGATTACCTCTTTGGCGAGCGCGTTTACATTGTGCTGAGCCTCCTGGCCAAGACGGTGCTGGCCTGGTTGATCTGGACCGGTACCCTGGCGCCGTAAGGATTGGCTTTACCCGATGTGGCTTTTCCCCTAGCCCCGCGCACCGGCGGGGCAGGGGTGGTTTTGACGGGGCTCAATCCAGGCCGACGACGTGCAGGCCGACAGGATATTCCACTGTGAACTCGAAGCGCACGCTTTTCTTGCTTCGGGGGGCCAGCTTGAGCGTCCAGCGCAGCAGGCCCAGCTCCTGTTCCTCCGCGCTCGGAGAGGCGTTTTCCAGCCGGACCTTGATCTGCTCGTGTTTGGCGTAGGGGATCTGGTCCCGCAGCTCAAGGGTGATGGGCGTGTCCAGCAGGTTTTCCAGCGTGATCTCGTACCCCATGCGGATGCGGCGCCGCTCGCCGATGATGCGTTTGTCCACTTCGTGCAGGATTTGCTTGCGCTCCACGCGGACGCGGTCCTCGATCCCCAGGACCAGCTCGCGCTGGCCTTCGGGGGGGAGGAGCGCGAGCTTGACGCGCCCGATGAACTCCTCATCCCAGAAGAGATTCGCCTCGCCCGGCAACCAGGTGTAGGGGCTTTTGTTGGTGATGGTGGCCTGCCGGTAGACGACCGGTTCCAGCTTCGGCGCGCTGACGCAACTCAACTCGGGCTCCAGCTCGAAGCGCGCCACCATGACTTTGCGCGTGCTGCCGTCCGGTGGCACGGTCACGGGGATGGGCAGGCGATAGCTCACCACCGTTCCTTGCTGCTCCACCTGGGCGGTGACCTCCTCCACCGGCTGCTCAGGCGCAGCCATGGCCATGGCGGGCATGCCAAAAGCCGCGGCACGCATCAGCACCTTATCGGGCTCGGCATGCACCGGAATGGCCTCCAGCACGTCCAGAGCCCAGGGCTTGAGCTGCGGCATGTCCAGGGGGCTGGAGGGGCGAGCGGTGGAAAGCGTCAGATCCACCTCTTGCCAGGGCTCACCGCTCTGTTGCGTCACTTCGGCCAGGTAGCTGACCTCAAGGCGGCCATCCGCGCGCCAGCGCAGGTCGTAGCGCGGCGTCCAGCGGGCCCCCGTGACGATGTAGGTGAGGATAAACGTGAGCGTGGTCTCCTGGGCGAGGGACACATCCACCTGAACCTCGTACAGCTCGCGTGGCTTTGCCCTTTCATACTGCTGGTATTCCTGCTCAAGCCGTTCGAGGTGCTTCTCTTGGGTGCGCTGTTCCGCCTCCACGCGGATCAGCTCTGCCGTCAGATCGTCCGCGCGGGTGCTCACGCGTTGCAGATTGGCGAAGTGCGCGTCCAGGTCCAGCTTGCCCAGGGAGAGGGCCCCGGCGAAGCGTTCCCCCGCTTTGAGCGTGGACTCCAGCGAGGCGCGTTCCACGTTCAACCAGGCGTGTCGGGCCGCCAGGGCTTTGAGGGCATCCTTGAGGGCAAGAATCTGCTCCTCCAACTCGCGCATGCGTTCGATGGGGGGCCGGTCCACGAAGACGCGCCGCACATCCGCACCCAGCAGGCGCGCGCCGGGCGCACCACGCGCGGTGACGCGCAGGGATGCCGGCTCCATGCGCAGGGGCAGGCCGGAGATGATGACGCGCTGGTCACCTGCCGGCAAGGTGGCGCCGCCCTCGCGCGTCACACGGGCCCGGTCTGTGTAGACGACAACTGCGGTAAGACGAGTTTCTATGATCATAGTGGTACGGCCTCCTTCAACAGGGCAATCCTATCAGGGGGTCTTCCCCGCGGCGTGCAGGGCACGCCAGATGCGCACGTCGCTACGCCGATCCTGGCCACGGAAGCTTTCCGGGGATTCCGGGTAGCCTGTGGCAATATGGAGCCTGGCGTCATGGCTGACGTTGATCAAGTCAATGATGATGCCATCATAACTACGTGAGAAATAGGAGGCCCATAAGACCCCCGCATAAATGGGTGTTTCGTTGACGCACACCACGAAAGGGGTACCTACCAGATCCAGTGCAGAAAGGCGCACGGCGGCTTCCGGACTCAGGGTCATGGTGTGGGTTTGCCAGTTGTAGTGTTGAATATCGGCCAGGGTGATGAGCGCCTCGCCCGTACAGGGCAGGGTGTCCGGCTCCGCGGTGACGAGGTCATCAATGCTGAGGGAGGTTTCCAGGCGGTGAAGCGCGAACGTGTCGCCAGGCGTGACGGGGGCGCTGCTCCGACATGCGGTGAAGAGCAGCAGCAGCACAAGCAGGCGCCAGAATCTCATGGCGGGCCTCCTTCCTCCAAAACATGCAGGGTTAGGGGATGACGTTCCAAATGGTAAGTGACGAGAGCATCCATGATGTGCCGCAATTCCCCGGCAGTGGCGGGAGACATGACCAGCGCCGCCAGCTCTTCGTAGGGACGGCGCTGCATGGCCTGGAGCCAGGAGAGGGCGCTGGGGGAGATCTCGCGCACGCCGCGCTCCAGGCGGTGCGCGGCGTAGCAGCGGGGACAGAGCGCGCCGCCGCGTTCCGCGTCCAGGCCGTAGGGTGCATCTGTAGGGCGCGGACGCAGGGCCGCCTGACAGGGGGCGCCGTCCCATTCCCCCACGCACAGGAAACACTCCGGGCGGAAGCCGGCCAGGTCGAGCAGGCGCAGCGTGAGCCATTGGGCCGCGCGCGCCGGATCCGAGGCCGTGGCGAGCAGCGCGAAGCCCTGGACCGCCAGCTCGTAGAGCGCAAGGTCGGTTGCCTCGTCGAAGAAGCGCAGCAGCAGCTCGGCCAGGTAGCGCGCCCAGGTGCCGCGCAGGAAGTCCTCGCGTAGGGGCAGGTTGGCGTCCACGAGCTCCGCCTGGCTGATCACGTCCCAGCCCTGCCGCGCGCGCGCGACGAGCAGGCGCGTGCGGCAGAAGAGCTCGACGTGCCCGGCTTTGCGCGAACGCGGTTTGCGTACCCCAGGTGCGATCAGGTCAACCCGTCCCTGCGGGGTGAGGAGCGTGAGGATGCGATCCGCCTCGCGATGATCGCGCCGGCGGAGCACCAGACCTTCCAGGGTGTAAAGACGGCTTTGGCTCATGGTTTGGGTTTGATGACGTTTCTCATTGGTGAGGTAAGTATACTCTGAATCCGGAAAAGGGGGGAAGGGTTGCCGGTTATTGAGCAGGAGATAACCCAAAGCGTATCCTTCGACCGATGTTTACCGTCAGTTCATGGGCGGAGGCAAACCTTGTCGCCCCATAGGCCTCCTAAGCAACAGCTAGTTAGCAGGCATTTCTAAGCTACGCAGTAACTGCTCACCGAGGCTTATTGGCTAGCGGTTAAAACCGCGCCTGCTGTAGGGGCTGGGCTTGTCCCTGACCCTTGGGCGGGATAAATCCCGCCCCTACGGGTATCCGTTCGCCTTAGCGGGCCACTGTCCCCTTTTTAGGGGACTACAGGGGGGTCAGGGACGCCAGGCTATAAGCCCATCAGAGGCGATTTCAATCGCCACGCCTGAGCATATAGGGCGCAGCAGCGCTGCGCCCCTACAGTGCTGCATGCAGGGGCCGTGGGGCGCCTACAATTGGCAAATCAAACTGTTATGTTATAATTTTACTTGCTTTCGGTTCAATATCGGGTTCAGACGGGCGGTTTGATATAGCATGGAACAGCATACAACGATAAAGGCCTTTTTGGATCATCTCCGCATTGAACGCGGATACAGCGAACATACCCTGGCCGCTTATGAGTGCGACTTACACCAATTCTCGACTTTCCTCACTGACCAGGGGATAGAGCGCTGGTCAGAGCTGGATGCCTCGTTGCTGGAAGGATTTTTCGCCTGGCTCGGAGCCCAATCTTACAAGACCACCAGCATGTCCCGCAAGCTGGCCAGCGTGCGCTCGTTTTTGCATTTTCTCTTCCGCGAGGAAGTGCTCCACTCCGACCTGGCCGAACACGTTCACCAGCCCAAAGTCGGGCAGCGCCTGCCCAAGGCCCTGCCCGAAGCGGATGTGCAGAGCCTGTTGGAAGCGGTGCGGCGCGCGGGCGATACGCCAACTGGCCTGCGGGACATCGCCCTGTTGGAGTTGCTCTACGCCACCGGGCTGCGCGTCAGCGAGCTGGTGGCGCTGAATGTGAATGACCTGAATCTCACCACGGGGACGCTGCGCTGCACGGGCAAGGGCAACAAGGAGCGCGAACTCCCACTGTATAAGACCGCGGTGCTGGCGCTCGATCGCTATCTACGCGAGGGCCGCATCTTCCTGCAGCGGAATGCTGAGGAGACGGCGCTCTTCCTCAACCGCAATGGGCGCCGCCTGACGCGCCAGGGCGTGTGGGCTATCTTGCGCCAGTATGCGCGCGCCGCCAGCCTGGAGGCCCTGACGCCTCACACGCTGCGCCATACCTTCGCCACCCATCTGCTGGATGGTGGCGCCGATTTGCGCGAGGTGCAGCACTTCCTGGGCCACTCCAGCATTACCTCCACCCAGATTTACACGCACGTATCCAATCGCCGTAAGCGTGAAGTGTATGACCGGGCGCATCCACGCGCCCATTATCCCCTATCCCATTCAGAGGAGTAACTGATGAGCGAGCGATTTTACACGATGCAGGAGTTTAAAGAGGCTGCGGCTGCCGTGCAACAACGCACGACGGTGCGTCCGCGTGTGGGCATGATTCTGGGCTCTGGCCTGAATGCCCTGGCGGAGGCGATCGAGAATCCGGTGGTCATCCCCTACGCGGACATCCCCCATTTCCCCACGTCCACGGTGCAGGGCCACGTGGGGCGGATGGTCATCGGCCACCTGGAAGGGCAGCCCGTCATGGTGATGCAGGGACGTGCGCACTACTACGAGGGCTACTCCATGGCGCAGGTGACCTTCCCCGTGCGCGTGATGCAGGTGCTGGGCGTGGAAGTGCTCATTGTCACCAACGCTGCCGGTGGGGCCAACATGACCTACGCGCCGGGCGATGTGATGATCATCCGCGACCACATCAGCCTGGTGGGTATGGCGGGCCTCAATCCGCTGCGCGGGCCCAACCTGGACGAGCTGGGGCCGCGTTTCCCCTCCATGAACAACGCCTACGATCCGCAGTTGCGCGCGCTGGCGCGCCAGATCGCCCTGGAAAACGCCATCCCGACGCATGAGGGGGTGTACATCTGCCTGGCCGGGCCGAACTTCGAGACGCAGGCCGACATCCGCTTCCTGCGCCTCATCGGGGCGGACGCGGTGGGCATGTCCACCGTGCCGGAGGTGATCGTGGCCCGCCACGGCGGGACGCGCGTGCTGGGTCTGTCGGGCATCAGCAACCGCCTGCAGGCGGAGGAGGGTGCGCCCGAACCGACGCATGAGGAGGTGTTGGAGGCCGGGCGGCTGCTCGTGCCGCGCATGGAGACCATCATCCGCGGGGTGCTGCGCGCCTTATGACGGAGGCTTTGCGCTGGCTGGCGCGGTACGCGCTATGGGTGTATCTGATCGCGGCGGTGGGCGCGCTCGTCTTCACCTGGCGCGCCCTGATGCTGGGGCGCGAACAATTGCGGGTTCCCTTCCGCACGCAAAAGGAAGAGGCTCGCATCGAACAACAACGCGCACGCATCGTGGCGTTCATCTTTATGCTCCTGGGGCTGGTTGTGTACTTTTCCAGCACAGTGGTGGTGCCCACCCTGCCCGCCGTGACCGCGACCCCGCGTCCCGTTGGCCTGCGCACGCCGACGCCTACCCCAACGCCCACCCTGACGCCGACCATCACGCCGACGCCCAGCCCCACACCGGAGGTACCGCGAGGGGGTCTACTTCCCGAATGCGGTGGTGACGTCTGCGCTGTGCTC